>ERZ857629.344-NODE-344-length-68905-cov-10.551300_pt1 | contig 68905 bp, 59 predicted proteins | sample MGYA00519700_ERZ857629 | MGnify/ENA primary metagenome ERZ857629 (study PRJEB31778, sample SAMEA3449351) | human gut metagenome | biome: human gut; feature: human-associated habitat; material: faeces | place: United Kingdom | collected 2010/2012 ... | reverse complement strand
GCCGGCATATCTTCTATCACAAATATTTTTCGTAAAGCAGTAAGGTATGCTCCTACTGTCTCATCGCTGATGTTTCCAGTATCATTTGTTGATATATCAGCAAGAATTGTTGCTATGCTTGCTTGAGAGCCCTGATGTCTAGCATATGAACGCATAATTCTTTTTGCTCGCTCCTCGTCTCTTTTCACGTTATCTACTCGCGATATATCACTATTTGTAATGGCTTTATAATACTCCGTCACTTGCGATAATGCTGCCTTTTCCGTTTTCTTTTGCAGAGACTTAGGCCAACCGCCACGACAAGCGGCAAATGCAAGCATTGGCAATGTCAGTTTGTTTAATGCTCCTATTCTATCAGGAGTAAGAAACAAATCCGACAAACTAACCTCTCCTGTAGATTCTCCTGACTCCCAAAGACTCATAGGACGCATAGTAAGCCATCCGTATCTTCCAGTTCCAGTATGATGAATTTCTTTCATATCAGCTGGAACTGCAGATCCTGTAAGCATAAACTGACCATCGTCATCTCTATGATCAACTTCAAACCGAATGGCATCCCAAAACTGAGGAACATGTTGCCATTCATCAATCAAACGTGGCGTTTCTCCTTCAAGCAAAAAACGGATATTAGTTTGCGCCATCTGTTTATACTGTTCTTGCTTTACTGGGTCGTCCATATAAATGATGCTTTTAGCTTGTTGTTCAGCCGTAGTCGTCTTACCACAAGCCTTTGGACCTTCAATTAAAACAGCCCCCATTGCCTCTAACTTATCACGCAATAATTTATCTGCTATTCGATTTTTATATTCCATGGATACATAGTTTTTGCAAAGATAGGGAAATAGTTTATGAATCATATAAATTGCAACACAAATTTGGAAATTTGGATAAAATACATTTGGAAATTTGGCGTATTTTTGTTTGGCAATTTGGCGAATTATAATTATTTCCTTCGACTTTTCGTTTGCTGCTTACATACCGTTACTATCGCAAACATCAAACACCTCCTCCGATAAGCTTCTTCCTCTTCGTCAGATCTCCGGCCATCCCAAGGCAGGTCAGAGGTCGAGCCACCACCTCCGGAGGAAACCGGTACGGGTTGTCCACCGATAAGTGCATCGGCAACGGCAAAAATCAGATTGCGCGCCGATGGTATAGCCAGCTGGTCAAGCAGTGTATTCAACTCTGACTCCAAACTTTCGTTTGTGTCAGAAAGAGATTTGTTCTCCCGTCTCAGTTGATAAAGCTCCCCATAATCCGCCAATACATTACGCTGGGCGGCTTCAACCTGCCGTGCAGCATCATTCCTGTACAGTGATTCTATCTTGCGGACAATTTCGGTAAACTGCTTGGCAATACGTTGGTTCTGCCGCTCGACCCATTTGTCAGTACCGAACAAGGGTACTTTCTCGGTAATTTGAGGTGGCATGAAATCAACTTTGTGGTTGCGGAACGGCTGAACAACTGAACGTGCTTTTGTCGCATCTGCGGTCAGCCGCTCCAGTTCCTGCTCCTTTGCGTGGAGCTTGTCGGTCTTGTCTTCGAGTTTGGTCTGATACTCGGCAATGAGTTTCTGTATATCCGCTTTCTGCGCTTCATATCTGTCGAGTGTGATCTTGCCGGAAGCCAGTTCCTTTTCCGTCTCTTCAAGTTGCAGCCTATAACTGAAAATCTTTGATTCCAGATTCCGCATCATGGATTGAAGTCCCTTGACGGCTTTCTCCGCCTGTTTTGCCTCCTTGGTCAGTTTGCGGATATAATCGCGTTTGTGCAGATGATGCACGTTACGCCCCTCAATACTGTCACCTCGTTCGAGACCGTATTTGCTACCGACATCTTCATACAAGAATGTGTGCATTTCTTTCAATATCTGACCATATTCATAGCGGTCTTTCCCGAACTTTGCCGACCACATCACACACTTCCGTCCGCTTTTGGGGCGAATACCAACAGGAACAACCAAGGCATGAATATGCGGACTGCTCTCATCAAGATGTACCTGAAACCCGACAATGTTCTCCTGCCCGTATATTTGGACACACCAGTCATAGACATCTTTCGCCCAATTCTCGATTTCCTCGCAACGGTGCAGGTGGCTGTTGTCCGCACCTTTCTCCAGATTGACGGACTGATTCCCGAAAGCCATTTCAAGCGTCCGGTCATGGTTTCCTCCGAAGACAAACTTAGCGCAACAGTTCGGTTGGATTTTGCTGTCCGCCTTGAACGGCTTCCAACCCAATTCGTCCAGCCGTTCTTGCAGACGGACTTCAAGCGATTTCTCCTGATAACCCAACGGATGTATCTTTCCGTCAGGACCGATCTCGAAATTCAATTTCATTCTGGTCCTGTCGTAGTGGTTGGTCGGATCCTGATTCTTTCTGTCAATCTTGTCATCGTTCCAACGTCTTTCATTTTCATTGGCCTCTGCCGTGCCGAATGATTTGCCGGCTCCGACGTGCATAGCTTGTTTTATATCTGTATTCATATAGGTATTCTTTTTATAAATGATTTATGTTTGAGCTTGCTCACTCCGAACCGGATTCTGCCGGATGCCAGAGGAACTTTATTGCTGTCAGGCAAAAAGTCCTTATTGTGTTATGGACTTTCTTATAAATTCCCGAAGTAAGACTTCGGATTACTCCACCAATGCCAGATCCAGTCCGTCAATGAGCAACTGCAAAGCAGGGTTACGCTGTATCATCAGTTGAAGTATTTGACGTTTGGACGGTGAAAAGAGAAAGAAATCTGCAATGTCCAACCCTTGACTGCGTTGTTCTTCAGTCGCTGTACGTTCTAGAATGTCAGAGACAGTAACCTTTTTACAAATGCCAGATAATAAAGCGGACTTCGCGTTCCATTGTTCGGTTGCTCCTAAATCAGGGATGAGAGTAACCTCCCTGCCTTTGAGAACCTGCATAGCTTCACTGTTGAAACAACCGTTCTTTCCACCTGTTGCCAGCCATATATAATCGGGGATAAAATGGCTCATTACAACAGCGGTCTTTTCACTTTCCACCAGCATTACCGGAGACGATGAATTTTTCAGAAGATGTTCTCCAAACAGACACTGCTTCAAACGGAAATCATGCAACTTCAACTCAGAATGCGCCCAGCTGACAAAAGCCTGAGGCCCTTTAACCCGATGCCCTGTCTCTGCATTATAGCACATTACCTTTCCGGTTCTTACCTGCCCATTTATATCTATCTGCCAGAAAACCGCTGCGCCTCCCCATTTTGAAGATGTCCCTATGCGATACATTTCAAACAATCTGGTTGTCTCATCTTCACCAAATACATGACAGAAATACTGATATAAAGGGTTGATTGAATAATGCGACAGACTCCTTAACACATAAGATGATGGAATATACGAAGGAACAATACAAGACGGAGTTTTATCTGCCTGCTTATAAGGGGCAGAAAGGAGCGACTTGCCGTTTCCCTCATCCATTTCCAACACATCAGGATTATCCTTGAAGTATTCTTTAGGTGTATAGTGGTAGCCACAACTGTTTTCACGATCACACTTACCGACATTTTCGGGAAAGCAAATGTTGCCCTGTTCATCAATATACCTGACAAAACACCGGCTTTTACCACAGCTCGGACAAGTAGTCTTGCTTCCAGGTCGGTATTTCTGTAAATGGAATCTGTATTCACTCATGGTCCTCTGATTTTAGTGTGGTTGCACTCTGCACTTTTGCACTTTGAGAAATTTGCTTGGTATCTTGGTAAGACGAAAGTGCAATAGTGCAAGGTGCATCAGTGTTTTCTGTCATAAGTTTGCGATAGACTCCATGCTGAAGTTTTTCTATTAGAGGGTGCTGAAGTCGACACAATTGGTCAAGCGCATAATAGACGGTACGTCTGGACATATCGACTTTTCTACCAGCAATAACAGCATCCCCGGAAGTAAACCTATCTCCCAATAGGGAAAGCCAGACTTCCTTCGTTTCGCCGATACTGTTTATGACAATGGTTTCCTGGATCCTCCTGTATGTTTCCTCATAATAATCAATCATACGGATTGCCGATTCTACGGAATCCCACTCAATATATTGCATATCTCCACTATCAGTAGCCCATTTCATTACCTGAAACAACAGGGCAAGACGTGCTACATGGCCGTTGAGTTTCATCTTCCGGCTTTCAACATTCGCATCATCCTCAATGGCATTTACAGCATCGATAATTCCATTGTACCATTCATAAAAGTATTCTTCCGCATCGTCAGACATTGTAAGGATACGGGGATTTACCGTTGTGCCCTTGTCATCAAGGATACAAGGGATGCTTAAAATTCTATTGATTATTGTCCTCCATTGATTCATGACGTCAGGGCGGACTGTATTCCTTTCTTCCCGTCTCCATCCGGATATCTTCCTGTTTTTGGGATAGACAAACAGAAAACGGTCAAGCAATCCGTTGGCAAGAAATTCTGCGCGGAAGACTTCCTGCAGCATATTCGTCTGTACTGAACCGATGACATTTACACACGGATTCTTGATTAGAACAGGACGTGATTCGGACTTGCGGATAACCTTTAACGGCTGTCCGCTATACGCTGTCAGCAAATCTTCAATGAGATTATTCTTACTATTGTACCTTTTGACCGAATTGAATAAAGCCAGAATTTCATCGACTACCAATGTTATCCCACGTTGATTATGCTGATGAATATTCATCATCGCCTCCGGAGTGGAGTCATAAATAACCGTCGTTACAAAATTCGGTTTTTTGAGCAACTGCCCTTCCCCGTCATTCCCGTGCTTGCCGACAGACATGGCTCTTTCATATTCGTCACATTCCAATTCATATTTTTCATGCAGCCGGTCATCATACTCATTAATCGGTTTATATATAAAACCAAGAGGAGGTGTCTTTCCAAGACCAGGACGACCAACCAACATCATATAAATGGACGGACAGGTCTTCCATTCTCCTTTTATGCGGATATGACAAGAATTACCTACCGCAGTAGCAACGGCAGAAAGGATAATCGAAACTGTATATTCCACATTGAAATTCTCGTATCTGGCAAGATTTAGTATAATCTCTTGTATCTTGTCTGGAAATGCATCCAACGGAAGACCTGTCTCCGGAACGCTTTCAACTTCCGAGCGAAGCATATTGGTCAAATGCAGATTATCAAACATAGCCACCTCCTTCCTGTTTAGGCAGTTCATCACCAATAGCAAAAGCGTCATAATGGAATCGGCGCAGAAAACGGTCTACGTCTTCCTGTGTATACCAGTATTTGTCACCTTCGCGCGAATAACCGAGATAACCGTTGTCACGCAACTTTTTCAGATACTTCTCTTTGATGTGCAATTTCTCCATCAAAGACTTGTTGTCATAGAGACAGCACCCACCTGCCTCACTTGGAAGTGGTAATTGCAACTGTTTCTCCACTATGCCGAGAATCTTCTCAAGGAGTTCCCGTTCACATAGATTTTTATCTCCATCTAATTTTTTAGCCATAGTTTTCGTATTATGGCTTCCTTCCTAATGCACACTCGGACTGTAAGCCGGGTTTATGTTATGGCACGACTGTGCACATCGGCCATAACGGCAGCGAAGGTAAAAAGTTCTTAATACTTAAGAAGTTAGTGTAAATTAGGCTAATGAATTAGACTGAAGTTAGGATTGTATTAGATAATATTAGAGTTGGAGATTAAAGCATTGATTATAAACAAAAAGAGTAGCCAGACAGCTACTCAAAAAACTTATCGATTTCCTTGGATTTTGCAGGAACGGCAAGGTCTTTCCTATTCGACCGAGATTGCCCCAAATCAGGCATTTCAAACAAGTTGCTCAGTTCTGTATCGGGGAAGACTCCCATTCTGCCAAATTTCCAGTATGATTTCTCATCCATTTCGGAATATTCAGGCTTGTCTCCACAATATATCCGCCCACACATATATGCCAACAGAACTTTGGAATCATTCCACTTATAATGGGAACCTTTTTCGCCTATATAACCAGCCTCTATCGCTTTGGCGAAAACTTTTATAGCCAGTTCAGTATGCAACATCCCAATCAAAACAACAGTTTCCTCGTTATCTGCCGTCTGCTTCCCTGAAACAGAGGAATTGCCATTTTGCACCTTTGTTTTTCCCTTATTTCCCTCTTTCAGCATTTCAGCACAAAAGGCGAGAGCTGCACCTGAAATCAATGTTATGATAGTACCCCAAAACGTTGTAGAGCCAATATTGTCTCCATCAATCGGATTTATCACACCGATTCCGACAAGCAATAGTGTACCAGCAAACAAGGTGATTGCACTTGACCACAGAATCAGCCTTGCATATCTTTTGAAAGCAAAGGACAATGCAAGAACGATAATAAAAAGACCTATAACCAAGAATATTATTTGTAGCATAAATATTTCAATTACATAGAAAATAGAAACAAAAACTAATTATCTCAATACCATTCTAAAATCAGATTATTTCAAGCGGAGTTAACTCGTCTTTCAGTCGGGCTACTTCTGCAGACAAGGTTTCCGGCAAGAAACGAGCATAGACTTTCTCTGTTACATCCGTACTTCCATGACCGAGCAATCGGCTGACTACAGACATGGACAATCCCTTATTTAGGGCAAAAACCGCAAACGAATGTCTGGCCGCATGCATTGAAAGACTGAAAGGTAGCCCAATCTGCTCTCCCACGACCGCCAATGACTGATTGATACATTTAGTCGCATTATTACGTGCCTTATAAAGTGCCTCCGCATCATCCAGATCCAAAGTTTCCTTCACAAGGTCAAATACATACCGGCATCCTGCACGTTTTTCCTGCCATTGTTGCAATATGCGCAATGCAGGTTCAGTCAGAGGGATCACATGACGTTTGTTTGTCTTTATCATAATCTTCCGTAACTCTTTCCGGGCAAAATCGATATGCTTCCATTGCAGGGTCATCACATCCACCACACGAAGTCCGCAAGCATGAAACGCAAAGAAAAACATTTCCAAAAATTCCTTTCTACGTGGTTCCTGACAGGTCTTGTAATATTCTAAAAGAGCAGAGACCTGTTCTTTGGCCAGGCTCTTTCCGTCAAACTCAACTTCTTCCTCTGAAAGTGAAACTTTTGTAACGATACGCATATCCTGAATCCTTGCATTCACAGCAGGATCTATCATGCTCATTTCACTTGCGTATGCACACGCCTTCAATATCGGTGTCAAGGCATGATTGATTGTCGCATCGCTATTCTGTTTGATTTCCTTGCGCCAAACGATATAACTGTCCAATAGTTCCGGAATCATATCGCCAACATATATTGCGTCCGACCGATATGTGCCTTGTTTGGTCGCCCGTAAAAAAGTCTGGAAAATATTCATGCAACTCTTTCCGTTCTCGTATCGGCTTCTACCGATTCTGTTTCTCGAATAATCCGAAGAAAGGCGTTCCAATGTGAAATCCACAAAATCTTTTCCCTGATCACGACGTGCCAAAGGCTTGTCTGCAAGAAGACCGGAAACGACATCCGCTGTAATTTGGTTCGGATGCTTTTCGTGATACTCGGCAAGTTGCGAATCTATACGTTCAACACGTGCAAGCAGAAGTTGGTTCAGCCGTTTGAACTCCCCACCATAGCTTGCACGGATTTCACCCCGTCCCTGATTGCCGTTCTGATTCCAGTCTGCAACCTTGACAAAGACATTTGTAGTCTTACGGATTATCTGCCTGTTCCAAGTATATTCCAACTCGACAGGATAGGCTTTATCTTTATCAACCTCCTTTGGTGTGCGAAGTCGATATTTGCCCAACGGATATAGTCTTTTCGGTCTTCCCATATATCATCCTCCTTTTAGCAATATTCCTGAGGAGAAACAAAGGTATGGAATTTTAGACAAACAAACTACATTTTTGAGAAGAAAAACCGCAATTTAGACAAACAAACTACACCACCAAGCACCCTTAAACACCAGCGCGACAAACAAATTACCTTTATCTGTCGCGCTGATATTTAATTGTTTAGACTATTCGAAGACTATTAATACTCTTCCTCGTTAAAGAAGAAATCTTCTTTACTGGGGTAGTCCGGCCAAATATCTTCTATACTTTCATAGATTTCGCCTTCATCTTCCATTTCCTGAAGGTTTTCAATCACTTCAAGAGGAGCACCCGACCGCATGGCATAATCAATCAGTTCATCCTTAGTTGCCGGCCAAGGAGCATCTTCCAGTTTAGATGCTAATTCCAACGTCCAATACATAAGCTTTCGTATTTAAAATGTGAATATTAATACCTACTCTCTATTTTTCGGCAAAAGTATAATAAAAAATTTCACTTGCAACTATTATTCCAAAATATTTCGTCTTTTCCCTCATTAAAATTCATTTTACGAGACAAGACAAATAAATAATCAGACAGCCGGTTGACATAAGCCAGCAAATCAGCAGAGATTGTATAGCTTTCGGATAATGCAAGAATACGCCGCTCCGCCCTCCGGCAAACGGTACGGCAAACGTGGCAAAGTGCCGAGCCACGACTTCCTCCCGGAATGATGAAGGAATGTAAAGGCGGAAGAATTTCGTCGGCAGCATCAATTTCACGTTCAATAGCTTCTACATCGGCAGGGGTAATAATACTGACATCGTGCAGTTGGATCTTCTCCTGGTCAGTGGCCAGATGCGAACCAATGGCAAACAGTTTATCCTGCACTGACTGTACGAAATCCAAATCATGCTCGTCCATCAGGTAAGTTGCCAGTAATCCCAGATTCGAGTTCAGTTCATCGACCGTTCCATACGCTTCAAGGCGGATGTGGGTTTTCGGCACACGGGTTCCTCCTATCAGACCCGTTGTTCCTTTATCACCCGTTTTTGTATATACAAGACTCTTTTTCATAATGATAGTAAGTTTATTATTTCTGTAAAGGTTAACACACAAAAGGATTCAGAAGTTGACGATATAGTGCTGTTTTATCTTCGTACGGTCGAAAAAGACGATTCCAAGATCATATAAATCGAATGTAACACCCGTCCGGTCATCCTGCTGTATCTTTTTCCAGAGTGCTTTCATCTTTTTCGTATAGCAGATACCGGCAATCACAAAAACTCCTTGTTCCGTTGTTCTCGACGCACAGATATCGAATACTTTCTCTACAAATTCCGGGTCACGGTAATGGTGCAAATAAAGAAAATCGACAGGTGTATCTTTCTCCAAAAAGAGTTCGGACAAATCAGAAGCACCCAAATAACCCGCTTTAGCATGTCCGGCCTGCAAATAGAGAGACGATACCGACAACGTTCCGGCATCTACAATCGTAGCAGGTTGCATTCGGTTGACCAACCGGAACAATAACCGGTTCACCTTCTTTGATTCATGCTTCCACTTCTTGCCGGGATTTACCGACATTTTCTTTTGTTCAGTCTCCAGCAAACTGTAAGCATAGTAAGGGGTACGCTCATAAATGACGTTGGTTATCAAGTCGAAAGCAAATGGTGAATGAACCCCATATCCACAACGGTGACGAAAGCGGGCCAGCCAGATAAAAGGGCGTTTCAACAGTAGAAATCCGTTCATAATAAATTGAAATATATCGCGTTCAACGCACAAAGATATATAAAACCATTTGAGAAGTAAAGTGTTATATGCAAGTAATTAAAAACCTGAACCAGAAGATTTATAAAGAAATTAATATTCCTGCCTTTCCTGACGGCCGCAATATTCTATAGTTGTTCGGATAACAATTCGTGTGCGTCATGCAAGAAAGATAGCGGAAAGCCGATCACTCCACCACCATAAGTCGGCAAAACCCCAAAAAAATGCTTCATGTAACGTCTGTACTATGATTTGGTACAATTCATTATAGCCTCATCCGATATACTTTCTTAATATTGCGGCTACTTACCATCAATAAAATCGTATTATGGACACAAAATGGAAACAACGCTTATTATCTTCTCCGAAGCCTGAGTTTACAACAGGAATAATGAGATGGGGGATCACCTTACTTTTCTCCGCTCTGTGCACCTGTTCATTTGCACAGACAAAATATCAGATCACAGTAGAAAATCTCCTGAAAGAGATGACCTCACGGGATGAAATGAGCCGCTATCCGGCCCTGCCCTATCGCAGTATGCAGCAAAGCAGCTACGATCGCAGGTCCGTTTCTCCTGACCGGCCCAATTGGTTTGCCAATGATGACGGCGAAGGATTCATCCGTCTCGAAGAACGCAACGGACGGAAAGAAAAGGTTCTTTTTGAGGACAAAGGTCCCGGTGCCATTACCCGTATATGGCTCACGACCTTTGGCAGCATAAATACAATCTTACGTTTCTATTTTGACGGAAAAGACGAACCGGGCTGGGAGGTGCCCTCTTATGATCTCCAGAAGTTCGGTGTGCGAGGATTGAAGAAAGGGTTAATCGAACCGGACAATAAATGGAACAGAGGCAGCCTGATTTATCTACCTGTCCCCTATAACAACGGTTGCAAAGTGACCATGGAGGAACTTACCCCCGAACGGACTAACCGACACTTTTTGTTCAATTACCGCAAATACCCCACAGGTACTCCGGTAGAAACTTTCTCACAGGAAGTGGCAGACCGCATACCCGCTTTAGCAGAAAAAACATCCGACACACTCTATAAAAATATGGATAAGGGATTTGATCCCCAGTCTGATTATGGCAAAGGTTCACTTAACCATCAACAGAGTTTTTCATTAAATAAAGGTGAAAAACAAAAGCTGAACCTTCGCACAGGAAAAAGAGCGATCAGCCTTCTTCAGTTCAATGTGAAAACAGATAAAAACCTGAAACCCGGAACAGACGATTTTGCCCTATTGATGCGTAGCCTGATCGTAACCATAAGCTTTGACGGAAAACAAACCGTATGGGCTCCACTATCCGATTTTGCAGGCTCCGGCATGGGATCTTTTGCGTCCAGGAGTTTTTTCTTCTATTCCGACGGCAAAGGGATTGTCTGCAGCAAATGGTTGATGCCCTATAAGCAAGATTGTGAAATCACGATCTTGAACCTCTCTCCATACAAAGCCGATATACAAACAGATATTGTTTCACAGCCCTATAAGTGGGACAACCGGTCTCTCTATTTCCATACAGCCTGGAAGCAGGAACGTGGTCTGCCCGTCGTCACCTGGATGGAACACGAAAAATGTATGGATTGGAATTTCGCCACTATATCCGGCAGAGGAGTTTATCGGGGAGACCTGCTATCACTTTTCAACCATACGACAGAGTGGTATGGGGAAGGAGATGAAAAAATAACCGTAGATCACGAACCATTTCCTTCCCATTTCGGAACAGGCACTGAAGACTACTACAGTTTCGATGGTTATTTTAAAAGTCAGACACCATTTGCCGGGCAACCCCGCCAGGATATGCGAGATTTTTATGGCTACAACAGCTTCTTCAGAGTCAGATGCTTAGATGCCATTCCCTTCAACCGGCAATTGAAGTTCGATTTCGAATTGTTAGGTTGGGAAAACGGGACGGTAGATTACTCTTCGACTGTATTCTGGTACGGAGACTTAGGTTCCGAAGCCACAGGCTCTTCCGGCTTAGAAGAAATAGAAGCAGGGTTATTGCCTACCCCTACTCAATCTCCTGTCTGCAACATACCAAATGCCATTGATTTTTGCCAAATCCAGCCAACTTCCAAATCAGAAAGACTGCGTTATGACAGACAAAGACTCAGCGGGCATCCGGGCAAATGGAACTTAAAAGACCACCTGGTATGCCATGGCGGTAAGGAAGGCGATTACATCGAGTTCGAATTCTCCGGTTTTGAGGATCGTGAATACAGCTTGAGTCTATTTTGTACCAAAGCAACCGACTACGGCAATATAAGGTTATATGTAAATCACCCAAAAAACGGAAAGCAGTTGGACTGTTACAGCGAGAAAGTCGAGCCGACAGGTGCCATAAGCCTGGAAATGCACAAGCCCATAAACGGTAAATTTATCCTGCGGATAGAATTGATCGGACGGAATCCGCTATCGACAGGAACTTTGTTCGGACTGGATTGTATACGGATTGAGAAGAAGCACTAAACAACTATTAATCAAACCAATAAACCCAGATTGTGGAGGCAGAATTTAGATAGCAAGATACTGTGTCTTTTAAAAGTAATAGCTAATGCCTTCCGCCTCCCACCAGTTCTCCATCAACCCAAACTTCAAATGTATACCAATTTGACGAATTAAATAATTTTGAAAAATTCCCTGTTAAACTTCCTCCGCCATCCCAAAAAGTTAATTTCCCCTCGGATGATTCAATAAAGTCCCCAGATGATTCGCAATAAGCTTTTATCTTAATATTTTTTTCACATTCATTCGTTGTATAATATTCGATATTCAATTTTCTGGACGAAAAGTCAAATGAAGTACTCGTTATTATTATCGGGTATCGAGACGTTACTTTATTCACTATAGCTTCCGCCTCTTTTCGCTTTGAAACTTCTTGTTCACATTTGATTTCAAGCACTTGGATCTTATTATTTTTCACAATAAGATTTTTATTTAAATCTCTAATTGTATCCTGGGCCAATACTAACTGATTTTCCACATCTGCCAAATTCAGTTCTGTCTTATTTAAACTATTATATAATGCAAATAATCCTATAAAACACCCCATAACTAATATGAATAGTATCACAACATTGCGAAACTGTTTCTTCTGTTTCTGGATTTTATCATTCAGTTCGTTTAGTCCTTGATTTTGTTTTTTTAATTCTATATTTTTTTGATTCACACGACTAAGTACAGCTTTATAACTATTCATTTGAACTGTATTATAGTCCTTATCCTTATATATAAAAGTGTAACCATAAGTGTGTGACGCTTCAACTATCTCATTAAAATTATCTTCGATACTAAAATTTTTTATCGAATTTTTGGCAACAGCAAAGTTAATGGGAGGAAGTTTTCTGGAATTCTTTTCAAAATTCAAAAAGCCTGCTCTTAAATGCTCTACCAATAGGTCTATATCGGGCTCGTTCTTATACAGCTTATTAACACTTGTAACAATGTCACCAGCTTCATTATAGTGAATAAGAGTGCCCTTACTTACCAATGAAGCAATAGTATTTTCAAATAAAGAGACAAGGCTATCAATTCTTGTCAACATGATTCCGTTAAGAACAACACATAAACCAAGATACTTGTTATTTTCTAACTTTCTAATATATCCATAATACATCAGATTGCCATCACGATGAATGGCAATCTGAGTTGTTGCTTTTGAATTTGCATAAAGTCTATGAAATATTTCCGATGAACTATCTTCCGGATATTGGGTATATCCTTCTGCCATTTCACCAAATAAATATACAGAGCTATTCATCCTATTAATAACGTGTGAAGTTAATAGTTTTATTGACATTGTCTACTTTCACGGAAGCAAGCTCATCCAAAACATCATTGCCCAATAAAATTGGAGCATTCTGATTAAGCGCCACCGTCGCCTCTACATTATGAAGCACAAGTCCGTCCTCACCACCGATCTCGACCTCACGAAGGTTGATCAGACCATTCTCAACAATACTTCCGTCTGCAATCTGTGAATAGTTAGAACCTATAATATCATCTTCAGAGAATTTACCATTCTTAAATAGAGTTTGTAGCTCATTCAACGATAAGTGTACCCCAGAACATCCAGTATCATAAATCATACTCATAGTAATTCCATTAAGTTTTACTGGAATGGTTTTAACACCATTAAGCTCCGTATAAGGAATGCTAATATCTGTAACTGAATTCAAGCCAGATAAGTCTACTGGAGGCTTTTTACCTTTTGTGTTGCAAGATGAACATGCAAGCACCATTACCAGAAACACAATAATATTCACTATTCTCATATCAATCTGCTTTTATAGTTTCTTGTGACACAGTAGAAGCCCCTTGGATTGTCGAACCTCCCTTCTTGGTTTTCTTGGAAGCCTCTCTGGACGCTGCCTTAGAATCTTCTTTTCTTGACTTGAAAGCCGCCTGCATCTCTATAGAGGTTTTTTGTATCGCTGTGAGAGTTGCTTCAGCTTGTTGCGTTAGCTTTTGAACCTTTTGCTCTATTTGCTCTATTTGTACCTTTTGATCTTCTAAGGCATAATTATCCTCATTAATTTTAGCAGGATGACTATAATACCATACACCAATAGCAACAACACAACACAGCAAAACACAATTGATCACCGAGATCCAAGTTTTGAATAAATTAGACGCACCGTGATTATTAAAATTCTTTTTCCTGATTGAACTGCCCTTCCTAGGATCATCAGGAAATCGACTCGCCATCAGGCGAGCGAGATTTTTAAGTGGTTCTTTAATTTGAGCAACAGAATTATTAATATCTTTATTCTCACCAATAACCTTGATATCTTCCCTAAGCTTCTTTATTTCGTCTTGTGCTTTCTTATTGGTATTTGTCAAAATTTCAACTTCTTTTTCAGATTTATCTAAAGCGCCCTTTGTTTCTTCCAACTTCTGTTTAAATTCCCTAGTTGCATCAGTTACAACACTCACAAGTTGAGATTCAAGTGATTCTACCTTTTTCTCTAAAGGTGTAATTTGATTCTGAAGTACAATATTACTTTGCTCTAATGCTGCATATTTATTTTTCCATTGCAGAATTTCTGACGATAATTGCTCACATTGCACTCTTAAAGGTTGCACTTGTTTTTGAAGTGATGCGTTTTCATCTTCTTTTGAAATGTAATCGGGAGAAACAAGTATCTTTTTTGATTTGAAAGATTCTATGAAAGCAGGACTATCTACATCGGACAAACTATACTTGGCAATTCCTGTTGGTTTAGCAGAATCATCCAAGGCTAAAAAACTATTAGTTAGCAGCTTGTCTATCTGCTGACTAAATGCAGCATTTATTTTCTCTAACGTTAGAGTATCATCAATGAATTGCCGAACCAAATATCGCACTTTCCTTCCATCCTGTTCTATCAACTTACCAAGACATAGCTGTTTATATACTGCATCAAAAATCTTATACAACAGATACACATTGCTACAATATAAATTGCTAAAACTTAACGTAATACCGAAATAGGAGCCTGGTCGACTTTCAGCATTATCTACATCATTCTGCCGCAAATAAGAATAAAAGGTCTTATTACGTAACACTTCTATACAAAATATTACAGACTCTTTTACATCCGCATCGTGATTGTAAAATGTTTTTATATAACTCAAATCTTCACTTGCTCCCCAAATATCATGACCAATAGGAACGCCATGTACATACAAATTAAACTTTGCCATATTTTACCCTTTAAAACATTTCACGAGATTATTCCACAGAGTACTAGGATAGATATCTTCACTTTCAGTATAAGTGAGCGTATCGTCTTCCTTATTATAGTAACCTGTACAAAATGGAACAAATTTATAATTAAAGGGACACCAAAGACTAGTGATCGGATTATTATTCTTAAATAGTTTCTTCAATCCCTTATATTCATCACTCATAGCCTTTTCAGCTTCCTTAATATGTATTCTACCTGAGTCAAAAAGTTCCGGTTTCTTGTCAATCTTATTATATAAAACTAATTTCCGGTCTTTATCTGTCATCAACTGAGACTTACAATTCGCAATACGGCTGACATATGCTTTTTTCATATCAGACTCCACTTCCCATTCTGCCTCCGTAATGAACACCCAAATTTTTCTATTTGGCAAATTCCTTATGATCTTAGTCATATATGGAGGAAAATTAGTAGCACTTACATTCTTAGGATCAAAATAATGCTCACCCGGAGCTTCTAAGAATTGGCAAATAGTTTTCCCATTCTTGATTATTTTAACAAGAAGGAAATCAGTATATGCATTACCAGGCAAAGCCTCTTTCGTATCCAGATTATTAAGAAAATTGTCACACTTTTCCTTATAATTATCATCTGATTTAAAGGTCTTATCTACTACAATTTTAAAATCACATTCTCTAAGGTAACGAGAAAGTCGCACGAGAGACATTGACTTTCCACTACTTCTTGGACCAAAAAGCATCACTATAGGAGATTGGTGGTCACCTATCGTAACATTATTCTTGTTATTATTAGTAGACGAATTTTGCCCCATATCATTATTCGAAGCAGGTCTAATTGATTCTCCACTAATGTTTGTCGATGATGTCTGTTCAACATGAACATCATTCAAATTGATTAAATCTTCCATATCAATATACGTTATCTTGTTTCTTAAATGCTATATCAAAAAAGATGAAAGCTGCCACATCTACAAGAATAGACAATATCACATAATACCAAAAAGAAGCAGGGTATTTCCCGTGTAAAAAATCCACAAAAAACACATCAATCACTGATGCCATTCTCTTAGTGCGGGTATCACCATTCTCTTTTGTATAAACCTCCTTATCATCAGTTTTAGAATCAAAATCAACAAATTGTTTATTTGTCGCTATTATATTATAGCCATCGGTTAATAGCTTCTCTACTTGTTTGATTTCGTCCTCCGATACAATCCCCACAGAAAGATGGTCTTGTATGGAGTCATTCATTGCTTCTAACTTAGCTTTTGCTACTTTTGAGTTTTTTACAGTTTTATCGCTGATAGTATGTGTTCTCAAAGCACTTGCCAAAGCAGCATTGATTTGCGCATGATACTTACTTAATATTTGTGGATCCGTACTATTATAGTGTGAATCTTGTTGAATGCTTGAATTTAAAATACCATTGATAATATTCAGGTGTTCACCAATCTTAACCCCATTCCCACGTTTACTTGTGGGTCCATCACCATTAAACTCAGCAACAATAAGTTTCCTCTGTTCTTCAACTTTATCTTTCATTCTTTTACCTACTGAATCAAGAATCATAGTTGAACCAGTACATTTATCTATTAGCTGAAGTAGATATTTATTAGTAGTTTCTATATCTTTTGTTATAACCGATCCTATTTTGTCATTGTAAAAGAATGTATGAGTATTAGTCGGCATACTCATAATAAACCAAAAGAAAAAAAGTAGTAACACACCCCCAAACAATTTCAAATTACGATTATCAATAAAATCAGGCGAACTAAGTGTGTCCACAATTAATTTGCTACCATACGAGGCCATAACAAAGAAAGCAATAGTAATGCCCCATACCAAAACTTCCGGCCATCCTGCCGGTAATAATAAATGCAATGACTTTTCCGTAGCCCAGCAGCTAATTCCTGCTAAAATTAAAAAAGCCACAAGTGATCCCAAGATTTTAAACTTTTGTCCCATGTTGTAATTAATGTTATTTGTTATGTTAATGATTCATGATTTATACATATACTTGAGAAGGATTTTGTTGTATATCCCGAATTAAACAGTTTCAGCCTAATATCGTTAACAACTCAAAAAGAATCAGTAGTAATTTTGGCCGTTTTATCCAGACATCTTTTTTCAGAAAGAGATGTTGACTCCTCCCGAAATCGGCCTGATATTGCGAAGACATTCGAAAAGCAATCATTTCAAGTTTTTGATTCATAAACTTGCCACGTCTTTGCGAGAATGCAATTACCATGTCGCTAAAACAAGATAAAATGATCTGGGCATCCCTATTATTTGCCTGTTTTTTGTCTATTACCATACCTGTGCATTTCATAATTGATTTTAATACAAAAAGCGCAAGCCCATTTGCCATCGCGCCTCTCAGGTATCGCCAAACACCTCTGCACTCAATGACCAACTTTGCTTGCGCCCATTATACTATAGGATGAATATCTCGCTCTGAAAACAAGATATAGATACGGATACGATAATATAGGGTAAACAATCGTTGAAGCATATTTCTTGTGCAGTCTCAGTAATTTGGCGATTTCAGAGACAAGAATCAACTTACGCTCGTTAACTAAAATATGATAAAGTTTCGCTCAACCCACCATTATTACTTGCAAAAATAGGCAAAAAAACACAAGTTGCAAAAGATTCTAAAAATAAAACAGCACGCATCTCGTCTTCGTAAGTAACATTCAACGAGATGCAGTGCTGTTGAAAACGTTCCTGCACAGTCTTTAAAAAGCTTGGCGATTCGGAGAGACAAGAACTCTTAGCTATCTTATAAGTCAAATGCCTATAATCACAAACGTCACTACAAATATACAATAATTAAATTAGTAACAAAGATATTAAAAAAATAAAAAGAGCACGAGTGCAAAATAGTGCCTATTAGGTAAAAAATGATACTTATACTGCAAAATGGCATTAGTCTGCTACCTTTACAACTCCACCACACAATAGAAATTCCCGTTTTTCATTTTCCTGCAAGGCACTCCCAGCTTACGAAGTATTCTGCCAAAATGCACTATCTTCGTAGCCGACAGTTTAAAGCCGCTTTTCTTTTGTATGCGTCCTAAAATATCGACTGCGAGCAGGCTTTCACACTTTTCTCCCTCGCCGGCAGAGCGGAAATACTGTTGAAAGAGCTGTTCAACCGGAGTTTGCAGTTCAAATTCCTGATTGCTCTCCATCAAAATGGCCTCTTCCTCGGGAGAGAAATAAAAGCGCTCACCGTCACGGAGCTCCCGCACTGCCTGCGCATAGAGTTGCGGATAGTTGATGACAGCATCATTACGGATTCTGCCGGTGATATTGATACAGATAAAACGGCGGCTTCCCGAAGGATCGGAAAGCAAATCGCTATGATTGCTGGTCGCTATGAACGAAGCATAACGCTTCAACTCGCGGACAGCCGCCTCGTTGGGCTTACGCACATTAAGCACCGGTTTCTGGAGTATATGTTTCAAGAAGCCTTGATGATTGACACTTACCTGATCGAACTCGTCAATATTGATCAGCATGAAGCGGTTGAGATAAAGCTCGGCATCGCGTTTCCGGCTGAAGTCAATGCTGTCGGTATAATAGGCTCTCAAATCAGGCGGCAGGATATTGCGGCAATAAGTGGATTTGCCGCATCCCTGCGAACCGATCAACAGGGGTGAAACGGAGTTGGCATACTGCTTGTCATTTCCTTTCCAGTGGGCCACCATTGCGAGAAACCAGCGATGGAAGAAGTCGGGCCAATGCGAATTGTCGCAAGGCACGTAGCGGGCTAACGCCCGAATGCGGTCTTTTCCATCCCAACGGGGCAAGCCATACAAAAAGTCGGTAACAGGTGAATAGACCGGCACACGTTCGGAGTTAATCCAGCGTTTCACATCCCTGTCCCAAAGTTCAAGCCCTTCGCTGATAGCATTTACCGCAATTGTATTGAGCACCCGGTCCGTCACGGGACGAAAATCGAAGCAGAATGTCTTCCGTTCACGATATTCCACCATTCCGGCCAGTATGTTATAGCGAAACTCATAACGTCTGCCCATAAACTCGTCGGTGCGTATAGCCATGGTCTGCTTGGGGGAAATGCAAGGATTACTTCCGAATCGCTTCTCAACGGTATACACATTGTGAACCGTCTCACGTATCAGTATTTCGGACACTTTACCCCGGAAATGCATCAGCGTCCAGCCCACTACCTCTTCTTCGGGGATTCCCGAACGAAAACAGTTCCGGGTCAGTTCCACGATCAAAGATTTAGAATCCTCCTCCCGGTCGCAGTCTACCGTATTAAGAGCTTCATACAGTGAAGTTTCAAACAATGTCGAGATAATTTCGCTCCGTTCGTAACCGGGCATCATACGCTGCAAAGGATCAGTTTCCGCCTCCACTGTTTCGCGGTAGGTAACTTCGCCGGGCATCGATAAAGGTTGTTCCAGACGGATGGGGTAGGCATCCGGATTGAAATAGAGTCCCGGATCGAATGAATAGCGGCAACTCTGTTCCGGCACCGGATTCTCAAGCGTAACATCCCGGTGTTCCGCCAAAAGCTGCCCTCTGTAAAAGTTCACCGCCCATTGGTAGGCATGGGCATGAAAAAGTCCGGCTTCCTCTACGGTTACGGGCAATGAACCGTCGGGACGGAGGAAAGGCACAAGTATCTTTACACTCCGGCCGCTCGAACCGACAAAAGCAATCATCGTCTGGGGCAGTCCGGCCAGCTTGTCACGCAAGCGGACAGCCTCTTCTACTCCGGTGAGTCCCTTCACGCTCAGAAGCACCAATCCATGATAAGCCTTCATCACCGATACTTCTTTGCTTTTGCCCAGTTCCACCGAAAAAAGGATACGGGGCAGTTTGTCCACCGCCGTGACATGTCCACTTCCACCCGAAAACTTCAGTGTCCGACGTAAAGCACTCACGGGGCAGGTTTTGGTTTCGGTTTTCATATTCTCCAACACAGTTTCGAGTTTCACCGTACGTTGTGCTACGACAGTTTCTTCCTTTCGGATCAGGGTTATTTTCATGGTTTTTCCGGTTTTTTATAATGTGGTAAAGGTACTCTTTCTTACCGGATAAAGCAAGCGGATCATCACAAATAAATCAATTATATTTAATAACAAACAAGAGGAGTATTACTTGTTTTCACGATAAATATTATGTATCTTTATAGGAGCATTATCCAAGCCCGGACAGTGGGACTCATGGGCCCGCATACCCGGGCTGACCGGCCTGCATACCGAGGCTAATGAGCCCGGGGATGCGGGCTCAGGTAAAGAACAAAGGAAAAAGGCTAAAACAAAGAAAGAAAAACCAATAAACAAATAACTATCAACAATTAAAAACCAAACAAATTATGGCAGCACGTTATGATTTCAGAGAAGTTCCTTCTAAAAAAGAGAACGGAGAGGAACCCAAGCTTTATCCCCACATCATTTCGAGTGGAACCATCCGGACACGCACCATTCTTGAAGAAATTTCGGAAGCCTCCACCTTCACAGTAGGCGACCTGGAAGGAGTGCTCTGTGCCCTGACAGAGAAAATCTCCAAATATCTGGTGGACGGATACCATGTGGAGTTGGGCAAGATCGGCTATTTCTCGGCAAGCCTGAAGGCAACGCATCCGGTGAAAGATAAAAAAGAGATCCGCGCACAATCCATTTACTTCGACAACATTAATTTCAGGGCTTCGATGTGGTTTCGCAAACATACCAAGGGCTATGTGGAACGTGCCGGCAAATACGGTTCACGAAGCTCGTCACAGCTCAGCGAAGAAGAAAAGCTTTTTCGACTGGAAAGGCATCTAAATGAAAATGCTTTTATCACCCGTTCGGACTACACCCGACTGACCGGACGACTGAAAAATAAAGCGTTGGAAGATCTACACCGATTTGTAGATCAGGGAATTATCGAACCAAAAGGGCGAGGAAGCCTACTGGTATTTATCAAAAAATCGCCTTCCAAAGAGGAAATTTAGCGGGTGGAAGATGGAAGATGAGGGTGGAAGATAAACGGCTAAAAAACCGCATCTTCCACCCTATTAGTTTACTACGAATCAGACAGTTATCTTTTAAAAGGTGGAAGATGGAAGATCGAAATGCATTTTTTGTATGAGAGGAGGATTTTCTTCATGAAAGCGGCAAACTTCGATTCCTCGTTTATTGGGTCTGTATCCTGAATTTCAGTATCTCCCATGGAGACCAGCATTGCCGCAAGCCTCTCCTCTATCGATTCAAAGAGTTTTGACTGTTTGGAAACACATTCATTCAGCAGTTCGGTTTGCTTTTCCAGCAAACGGATCTTTTCTAATGCATTAGCATATAATTTCGCGATTATCTCGACATTTTCAAAGGTGATGGCACAACCGTAGTCTTTTCCTGCTTCAGCCGGAAGACTATGCAATTTAATAAAATCACACACGCTGTCATCATTCAATAACAAAGTGTAGTTTACGTAAGTGAAAGTAATTTCAGGAAGTTCCGACCAAGAGAGAACATCTTTTACCGTAGTCTCGTATTTTTCGGCAGCTTGCCGTAGAGTAATCCAATTAGCCATACAGGGAAAAAGATTAAAGTTAAAATAATCTACCCTGCACGGTTTCTTGAATGTGATTATATGAAAAGGTACGGGGCATTACTCATCCAACAAACGAGGTATGTAGCGGCACCCTTGATGCATGGATAAGTAAGCCCGTACCAATACAGATACAGGCTGTACTCATCCGGTGCATCTTTAAAAATCGCTACATTTTTCGTTTGACCGGAGAGAACTGCGTATTTATGGGCATAAAAATGTTTATGCCAACCATAGTTCTACTGCAAAGATACGTTTTTTCTGAACAAAACAACAAACAATAATGAATGTTTTTCAGAAAAGCATTTATCTATCTGCAAGAAGGTTATGCGGATGGCAGTATATGTTCAATCAAACGCAACCCAACTTTACCATTCATTCTATTCATTTACCACAAACTGTCTGATCTGGCAGGCCGTACCCTTACTTTGCAGATGATGATCTTTTGACATCCTGAGCATCAGACGATGTTTGCCTTTCGGCAACTCCGTATCGAACATATATACCCAAGGAATATACAGTCCGCCGCTCCAAGCCGTAAACGTATCCAACTTTTTAAACGTAGCACCGTCAATACTATATTCCAGAATCCCGGCAGCCGGACCACTTACACAGAAGATACCGACAGCCGTCCCTTCAAAGTCGAGTGTCAGTTTCGCTCCGGGACGATCGGTTTCAAGCATGGGCACATCGACAAAGCCCGGACGCGTTTCGGCAATAAGGCGCGGAGTCCACGAAGGGACTAACTGCCAGCCTTTATTTATATGAGCTTGCCGGATGTCGACCAACTTGCCATTTGTGTAACTATATCCGTCCAGCGGCACGGCAGGAAGCACATGAGGCTTGACGGCAGGTCCGGCAGCAACACAAGAAGCATACATTTCATCGAGCACCTTATTTATCGTAGCCGCATAATAAGCATGCCCCAAAGGTTTGGGATGCGTACCGCCAAACTGTTCCCAATTGAATTCACCTTCCCGCATACGGGCGGCGATTTCTGTAGCGAGGTTGACGGAAGGGATCAGATAATGGTTCGCCACCCGTTCGTGATTCAGAATCACATCGGGCATCTGACCTCCGTCCAGTTTCGGGATAAAAGGATCGTAGATAAAATGCAACATCATGATATCCATAGACGGATTGGAAAGCAAAGCATGGCGTACGATACCTTCCATTCCTCTTACCTGCTCAATGGCATTAAAGCCGTTGGTATCATCGTTCACCGCCGCTTCCACAAAAAGCAGATCGACTTTGGCCTTGGACAACACATCGTCCGCCAAGCGGAATGCTCCGGGCGTACTGCCCGTAGAAGGAATCCCGGCATCGATAAAGGTAAACTTTGTATAAGGGAAACGCTGCTTCAAATCTTCACAAATCATATCCCTCCATCCCTTCATTTCTGTGATGGAACCTCCCAGAAAAGCAACCGTACCAACACGTTCTTTCTCAAACATCTGATACGAGTTACGATAGTCACCTCTTAATGTATAGCATTGTTTGGCTTCATAACCCGGCTGATGGCGGATAATAAAGTCGACCACCGGAGCAGGATCTGACAAACTATGCGGATGATGATCCACTCCCGGTTTCAAGATAAGTTCGAATGGAGCCCCCATGGCTGTATATCGTTGGCGAACAATAGCCGAGTTCTCTGAAAACGGCACTACCTTGTCACTGTCTCCACATACACAGATCACCGGAATCCCCGCATCCGTCAAAGGTTTCAGCCGGTCAATCGGATTACCGGAAAATGAATTCATCTGATCATCCGCCAGCCCCCATTCCTCTAACAGACCTTTCCATAGTCCGGCATTCTCAGGCGAACGTCCCGGCCAACTGAATACGTTACAAACCGGAGCGTCCACATAGATACAGGCCACTTTATCCGGATGATCGGCCGCCCAATTATAAGCAAACAGACCTCCACGACTGAAACCCTCAAGCGTTACTTTGGGAGATAGTCCATACATACGTACCATATTCCAATAAAAATCAGTACCGGACTTCCGGGCACGGGGACTTCCATAAAGATGAGTCAGATCATAATATGCCACATGAAAACCACGCCTCAACAATTCTTCATCAACTGAAGCAAAAGCACCGAAAAAAGCAGGACGCCAGATCCAGGGGTTACCGGTTGCCGCATGTTTCGGGCAGACAACAATAGCCTCCCGATCCTGATAAGCAAAAGTATATTGATCGAACCCTTTCCATTTACCTTTAAGTCCCGGGAAGGGTTGAGAAACATGTGCCGGTGGTTCCTCGCCGGTCAGTTGCCGGTAAATGGCCTGTGCAATACGGACAGCAGCTTTTTCGTTGGGATGTACGTTGTCGGCAAAACACTCTTTCATCCCCGTTAACGGAGTATGCAGATCGATTACTTTCAATCCGTATTTGGCAGCCAACCGGTTGATAACCGGCATCACTCCATGAACAATGATACTATCATTGATGCCCCACTGGACAGCGTATGCGGGAATAGGATAACATAAATAAATTTCCGGCTTCGACGGTAATGCCCGAAGCGTTCGGATCATCGTCTCCATATCTTTCTTAAAATCGGATTTATATCGCCAGTTCTGAGGTTTCGTATCATTGGTCCCCAATTTAATAGTCACAATATCGGGATTATAGTCCAATGCTTGCCGATAGCGCTCTTCCTTCATATAGGGATTGTCCCCTTTCATCAGCATGGTGCGGGCACTGACTCCAAAGTTCCGGACCTCATAACCGTCGCCCAACATCTGCCCCAGCACAGCGGGATAGCTGTCTTTAGCAGGATTACGTGTACCTACACCATATGTGATACTATTACCGATACAGGCTATTTTAATAACCTTTTTTTGTGCTGCTACATATTGCACGGCAATAAAAAGCAGGAATAAAGAGATGATTGCGTTTTTCATTATTCTGTTTGTTTATCCGCCCCAAAGATACACAACGGTTTTCAAACCCAAAAAGATACGTATGAAAACAATTGTTCCTGACAATTATTCTAATTACCTTTGCCAGCAACCGTTATCAATAAAACAATGGAAACAAAAGACGAAGCCTGGCAAGTGGTCAGCAGCAAATATCTATTTCGCCGCCCGTGGTTGACCGTACGGTGCGACGACATGCTTTTGCCTAACGGCAATCATATCCCGGAGTACTACATCCTTGAGTATCCCGACTGGGTGAACACCATCGCCATCACCAGAGAAGGAAAGTTTGTATTTGTCCGCCAGTTCCGACCGGGAATCGGCAAACAGCTATATGAACTTTGTGCGGGTGTATGCGAGAAAGAGGATGCATCACCGCTTGTTTCGGCACAACGTGAACTGCTGGAAGAAACCGGATACGGCAATGGTAACTGGCAGGAATATATGGTGATTTCGGCCAATCCAAGCACACATACCAATCTGACTCACTGCTTTCTGGCAACGGATGTAGAACGAGTAGACATACAACATCTGGAAGATACGGAGTCACTTACAGTGCATCTGCTCACCTTTGAAGAGGTACAAGAACTCCTGAAAAGCAACCAAATCATACAGGCATTACATGCGGCACCGCTCTGGAAATACGTAGCAGAACAAAAACAAATGAAATAAAACAGTTATCCGGGTAGGGAATTTTTCATTGGGTGTTGTCTTTATAGGAAAGAACCTATAAAACCAACAAACATTATGAAAGAATTTATGCTGATCGCTTCTTTGGTTTTGTCATTCTGCATTCTTATTTTGTGTAGAGACTATATCGTATTTATGCTGAAAAAATGAAAAAGTTTCGCTTTTATGCCTCTTTTTTCGTTTTGACATGACATAACAAATAAGGAATCATTATTTTGCTTTTCTTTGCAGTGAGAAAGAAGAGCATCATGGATTCCTTTGATAAATATATATCCCGAAACCTTCCGCTGGTCAGCCTGATCAGTGCGGTTTTTATCATATACCCCAATATAGCCTGCACTCCGTGGGAGCTAAACTCTTTGAAGCCATCGGACTACCTTGGTTTCTTTTCTTATTTTATATATCGCTTCCTTTTCTTTTGGGGGATGATCGGTTTCCTGATAAACTACAATCTGCGGCAGATCCCGACAGCACTATTCCGGAAACGCCTGACTCACAACTTCCTGTTTGCACTGACCGGTTATCTGTTCTTCGCATCCGTTTCGTACACCATCTCTTCGCATGGTTTCCATACGGATTTTCTGGGAAGCACTTTAATCTCCCAGTTCTTCACGCTCTGCTTTTTATGCACATTGGTAGGATACATCTCCATGCTTTATACCCGGCAGAGAGAAAAAGAGCAGGAAATAGAACGTCTTCGTTTTGAGAACTTACAAAGTCGTTGTGACGCACTGGCCAATCAAGTAAACCCGCATTTCTTCTTTAACTCACTGAACGGAATATCTTCATTAATACGAAAAAAGAATGATGAAAACACGCTGATGTACGTCAATCAGCTATCTGATATCTTCCGGTACATCTTGCAAAGCGACCGGAAAGGGCTCGTCACGCTGAGAGAAGAACTGGAGTTCATCCAATCTTTCCAATACGTAATGGAGGTACGTTTTGCCAATAAACTGGTTTTTGCCATCGACGTAGCCGAAAGGCAAAAAGATTTGCTGACACTGCCTGTACTCTCACTACTTCCGTTAGTCGATAACGTCACCGTACACAACCGGATAGACAGCGAACACAAGATGGAGATCTCCATCCGGCTGAACGAGCAATCTGAACTGGTGGTGTCCAATCCCATTTACCCTAAACTATCCCCGCCCGACACAAACGGAACCGGACTAAGTAACTTGGAAAATCGATTCAATCTGTTAATGAATAAGCAAATCCGGGTGGAATCTGACGAAGAGACATTCCGGGTATATCTACCTCTAATATAGTAGTTGTTATGAAAGTACTGATTGTAGAAGACGAAACCGCTGCCTATGAAAACCTGACGGATATCCTCGCGGAGGTAGCCCCCGATATCCGGGTCATGGCCAATACAGAAAGTGTCACGCAGACTGTCGGATGGTTGCAGTCAAATCCGGCTCCGGATCTGATATTCATGGATATTCATTTATCAGACGGATCGGCCTTTGCCATTTTCGACAGAATAAAGCTGGAGACTCCTATTATATTTACAACGGCTTATGACCGATATGCCATCGAAGCTTTTAAAGTGAACAGCATAGACTATTTACTGAAACCTGTCAAGGTGGAGGATGTAGAACACGCACTGGAAAAATACAGCAAACTGACCCGACAGGACCTTTTGCAATATTTGGCACAACTGACGCAGCTGAAACCCGCACCCAAGTACAAAGACAAACTATTGATTGCACATAAAGACAAACTGCTCCCGGTGAGCATAAAAGAGATTTCTTATTTCTACGCAACCGGTAAAAACACATATGTATGCCTGAAGGACGGCAACTGTTATCCTTATTCCAAGACCTTGGAACAGATCGTCTCCTCACTCAATCCGACAGACTTTATCCGGGCTAACAAACAGTTTGTCATAGCCAGAGACAGCGTAACGGATATAACTATCTGGTTTGACAGCCGACTGCTTATCACACTCGATACCGAAGTGCCGGAACGTGTTTATGTCAGCAAAAACAAAGCATCGGAATTTAAGACGTGGCTTGTAAACGATAAATAACAAACTCAATAAAAACAAACGCAATGATACGAAAAATCAGACTAACATGTGGCATCATCTGCCTGACACTGATCACCCTGCTGTTCCTTGATTTCACCGGAACACTGCACGGTTGGTTCGGCTGGCTGGCAAAAATCCAGTTCCTTCCTGCGATACTGGCATTGAACATAGGGGTAGTAGCCTTTTTAATAATTCTGACAGCCGTATTCGGACGAATCTACTGTTCGGTGATTTGTCCGCTCGGAGTATTCCAGGATGTGGCAGCCTGGGTTGGGAAAAGACGGAAAAAGTTGCCTTACTCCTATTCTCCGGCACTCTCTTCACTACGCTACGGGGCATTGGCTATATTCATCATTACCCTGATAGCAGGAGTTAGTTTCATCACAACTTTGTTTGCTCCGTATAGTGCTTACGGACGTATTGCAAACAACCTGTTCCAACCCATCTGGTTATGGGGAAACAACCTGTTTGCTCATCTGGCGGAACGAATCGACAGTTATGCATTTTATGACGTCGAAGTCTGGATGAAAAGTCTGCCGACATTTATCATCGCTGCAGCGACTTTCGTTATCCTGATTCTGCTGGCATGGCGAAACGGGCGTACCTACTGTAATACCATCTGCCCTGTGGGGACAGTACTGGGATTTCTTTCACGCTATTCTTTATTCCGCGTCACGATTGATACGGATAAATGTAACGGGTGCGGACTGTGTGCACGCCATTGCAAAGCGGCATGCATCAACTCCAAAGAACATACGATAGACTACAGCCGTTGTGTGGCTTGCATGGACTGCCTTGGCAAATGCAAGCAGAAAGCGCTCAGTTACCAATTACGAACAAACAAAACAGGATCACCACAAGTGAAGCAGAATGCTCCTCTGGCCTCATCCGGCCAAGTAAATGAAGCACGCCGCAACTTCCTGACCGTAACGACAATGGTAGCCGCAACATCGGCGCTCAAAGCACAGGAGAAAAAAGTAGATGGCGGACTCGCCACCATAGAAGATAAGAAAATACCCAATCGGCAGACACCCATCACACCTCCCGGTTCGTTGAGTGCGCGTAATATGTCTGCACATTGCACGGCCTGCCAACTGTGTGTATCAGCCTGCCCCAATCAGGTATTGCGTCCTTCCACGAAACTGATGAACCTGATGCAGCCCGAAATGTCGTACGAACGCGGCTATTGTCGTCCGGAGTGTAACGATTGTTCTCAGGTATGTCCGGCAGGAGCAATCCGCCCTATCACGGTGGCCGACAAGTCTTCGACTCAAATCGGGCATGCGGTCTGGGTAAAAGCGAACTGCGTACCACTGACTGACGGGGTGGAATGTGGCAATTGTGCCCGTCATTGTCCGACAGGAGCCATTCAGATGATTCTATCCATACCGAACCAAACAGACTCCCCCAAAATACCGGCAATCAATACCGAACGTTGCATCGGTTGCGGAGCATGTGAAAATCTTTGCCCGGCACGCCCGTTCAGTGCCATCTATGTAGAAGGTCACGAAAGACACCGTATCATATAACACATCCCAAAAGTAGAAACATATGGAAAAACAGAATAAGCATATAGACCGAAGAGGATTCCTCAAAATTGTGGGCATCAGTGCCGCTACAACGACAGCAGCTCTTTATGGCTGCGGCTCCGGAACTAAAAGCAGCCAGGGACGGAATGCCTCCTCTCCTGTTCCGACAGACCAGATGACTTACCGCTCAGTAGGCGGAATCAAAGATAAAGTATCCCTCCTGGGATATGGCTGTATGCGTTGGCCTACCGTTCCTTCACCGGAAGGAAAAGGAGACCTTATCAATCAGGAAGCTGTCAACGAATTGGTAGACTATGCCATTGCTCATGGAGTGAATTATTTCGATACATCACCTGTATACGTACAGGGCTGGTCGGAAAAAGCAACAGGAATTGCCCTCAAAAGGCATCCGCGTGAAAAACTGTACATAGCGACCAAACTATCGAATTTTTCAAACTTCTCACGCGAAAACTCACTTGCGATGTATCATCAATCATTCAAGGATATGCAAGTGGAGTATTTTGATTACTATCTGCTGCACGCCATTGGCGGAGGCGGGATGAAGGTATTCAACGAGCGCTATGTCGATAACGGTATGCTGGATTTTCTTCTCAAGGAACGAGAGGCCGGACGCATACGTCATCTCGGCTGGTCATTCCATGGTGACGTTGAGGTTTTCGACCAGGTACTTGCCATGCACGATACGGTGAAATGGGATTTTGTACAGATTCAGCTCAACTATGTAGACTGGCGCCACGCAACCGGAAACAATGTGAATGCGGAATACCTGTACGGAGAACTGGCCAAACGAAACATTGCCGCCGTCATCATGGAACCACTGTTGGGTGGACGCCTGTCAAATGTCCCTGAACACATCGTGGGACGACTGAAACAGCGACGCCCCGAAGACAGTGTGGCATCGTGGGCATTTCGCTTCGCCGGTTCACCGGAATTGGTACTGACCGTATTGAGCGGTATGACTTATATGGAGCACTTACAGGATAACATCCGCACTTATTCACCACTGGTTCCGCTGACCGATGACGACAAAGAGTATCTGGAAGAAACCGCGCAACTGATGATGCAATACCCTACCATCCCCTGTAATGACTGTAAATATTGCATGCCCTGTCCATACGGCATCGATATTCCTGCCATTCTCGTACATTACAACAAGTGCGTAAACGAAGGGAATATTCCGCAAAGCCGGACAAGCGAAAACTATAAAGAAGCACGGCGCGCTTTCCTGATAGGCTATGACCGCAGTGTACCCAAACTACGGCAAGCCAGCCATTGTATTGGCTGCAACCAATGCACCTCACATTGTCCGCAGTCTATCCGGATTCCGGACGAACTGCACCGTATCGATCATTTTATAGAACAACTCAAACAGGAAACGCTATAATGGAAAAGATAATCGATCTTCTACATTCCGGAGGATATTCCTGTGTCATCGGAAACGGAACGGAGATACGAACTTTCACTCAGCGGGGCGTTGCCGATTTATATGACTTATTTCGGCAAGACCCGTCCTTTATGAAAGGAGCCGGCATCGCCGACAAGGTAATTGGAAAAGCAGCAGCAGGTCTAATGGTATTGGGAGGAATCCGGCAGGTATATGCAGATGTCATCAGCCAACCAGCACTTGCACTCCTGCGCAATGCCAATATAGAGGTGAACTACGTACGGCTGGTGCCTTTCATCGAAAACCGGGACAAAAGCGGATGGTGTCCGTTGGAGACGGCTTGCTACGGAATAGAATCCGTACAAGAAATATTCCGGATCATCGAAAACTTCCTTTCCAAGATCAGGATGAAGAAAAACCTACTCGGCATTCTATTGGCATGCGCTTTCCTCAGTTCATCTTTACAGGCACAAGTCCGGAAAGATACGACACAAGCAGGGCATAATTATGAAATAGACGGCGTGGTAGTGACCGGCACGAGGAATGAAACCGATATCCGTCACCTGCCAATGACAATCTCCGTGGTGAACCGTGAAACCATCGGGCAACGCTCCGAACCTTCCCTGCTCCCCACATTGACAGAACAGGTTCCCGGATTGTTCACCACCAGTCGTGGCGTGATGGGATATGGAGTGTCAAACGGTGCGGCAGGCGGTATCAGCCTGCGTGGTATAGGTGGCAGCCCCACTACAGGATTATTGGTATTGATTGACGGGCATCCCCAATATATGGGATTGATGGGACATCCCATTGCTGATGCTTACCAATCGATGCTGGCCGAGAAAGTGGAAGTTGTGCGCGGCCCCGCATCCGTACTTTATGGCTCGAATGCCATGGGTGGAGTAATCAACATCGTAACCCGCCGGCAACGGGAAGACGGAGTGAGAACCGGAGTCCGACTGGGATATGGTTCGTATGACACATGGATGACCGAAGCTACCAACCAAGTAAAAAAAGGACGTTTCAACAGCGTTATTACCGGATCTTATAACCGGACAAACGGTCATCGTCCCGATATGGAATTTGAGCAATATGGGGGATACACGAGGTTGGGTTATGAGCTGGATCGCAGTTGGAGCGTATCGGCCGATCTGAACCTGACACACTTCAATGCTTCCAATCCGGGAACTGTCAGTGCACCGGTTTTCGATAATGACTCGCATATTACACGCGGCATGACTTCTTTTGCTCTGGAAAACAAATACAAACGTACATCGGGCGCACTCAAATTTTTCTATAATTGGGGCAAACATCACATTAATGACGGATATGGTACGGGAGAAGAACCGTCAGACTACCGCTTCAATTCCAAGGACCGGATGATGGGAATCTCCTGGTATCAGAGTGCCTCTTTATTTTCCGGCAACCGACTGACAGCAGGAATAGACTATATGCAATTCGGCGGTGAAGCCTGGAACCGTTTCATTGCGGACAAACACAAAGAAGGTATCTCGGATAAATCGGAAAATGAGATTGCCGGATATCTTGATTTCCGCCAGACAATCGGCAGTTACCTGACAATGGATGCAGGGCTCCGTATAGATCACCACACCGTCACCGGAACGGAATGGATACCACAAGTCGGTTTGTCGGTACAATTGCCACAAGACGCAAGCCTGAAAGCAATGGCCAGTAAAGGATTCCGTAACCCAACGATTCGTGAACTGTATATGTTCCGACCGGCCAATCCCGACTTGCTGCCGGAACGGCTGTGGAATTACGAACTATCTTATTCACAACGCTTACTCAAAGGTACTTTTTATTATGGAGTCAACCTTTTTTACATCAACGGGGACAATATGATTCAGACCATTCGCACAGACGGACGCCCACTGAACGTAAACACAGGCAAAGTCGAGAATTGGGGAGCAGAAGCCGACATAGCATATCGCATTCACCCCATGTGGAGACTGACAGCTAACTACAGTTGGCTTCATATGAAGTATCCTCTGATAGCCGCACCCGAACATAAACTATATACAGGCATCGATTTCACACAGAAGAAATGGAGTTTCTCCACCGGAATACAATATGTGACAGGACTCTATACGGCAGTCGATCCTCAGAAAAAGAAAGAAAACTTCCTCCTGTGGAATCTTCGCGGCAGTTATCGCATTTGTTCTATTGCCGGCCTGTTTGTAAAAGGGGAGAATCTGCTGGCACAACGTTATGAAATAAACGCAGGTTACCCCATGCCGAAAGCTACATGTATGGGAGGAATTAGTATTAACTTTTAATTATTACATCATAATTATGGAAACAACATCTATCAAGCTTTATTCATTGAATTACAATGATACGAAAACGTATCTGACAACGCTGCTGTTCGTAGTGGGCAATATGGCACTCCCCCAACTTTTCCATCTCATTCCCCAAGGTGGTATCACCTGGTTACCCATCTATTTTTTTACTTTGATCGGAGCTTATAAATACGGATGGAAAGTAGGGCTACTGACAGCACTTCTATCACCTGTTTTAAACTCATTATTGTTCGGTATGCCCCAACCGGTGATCTTACCCGCCATACTCTTAAAATCGACACTTTTAGCGATAGCTGCCGGTTATGCAGCCCACCGCTACAAACGCATTTCCATCCCTATCCTCCTCCTGGTCGTGTTATCCTATCAGGTGGTCGGCACTTTAGGCGAATGGATCCTTGTCAACGATTTCTTCAGTGCCGTACAGGATTTCCGTATCGGTCTGCCGGGAATGGCTCTGCAAATATTCGGAGGCTATCTATTTATAAGTCGTTTGATTTATAAATAAATGCGATAACAGACAATCTGCTTGATATAGCCCAACCACAAAAAAATGGAAGATATGACTTTCCGAACCGTCTATCTTCCATTCTGCTTATTTATTCTGCATTCTTCTTCAGCCATTCCACTCTGCGCTGGTCCGGCAGATGCTTTACCTGGAAGTATTCAAACTTAGCGTTGAATCCACTACCATCGGGACAAGCTGCCATCAGTCCAACCTTCACAGGAATATGATCCTGCAACCAGGCATTACGCATCAGCGTGTAAGTTTTATCATCAAATGAATAGAAAATCTCTACTGCATCCAGCCGCCTGACAGCCTTTATCCAGATATAAGGTACCGTTTTATCTAACGTTATCACACTCCAGTCACTCGTTTTATGAGTGACAACGGTACTCAAATTAAATTTTCCATCAACAAACTCAATACCCGCTTTAATGTAATTTTCATGATCGATACGGAGCATCAGGCCGGCCTGATCGAAACGTTCTTTATACTCTCCGACAACCTTGACTTTCGCTTCAAATTCACCGCCATAAGTGGCATAATAGAAAGGTGCGTCATCTACTGTAAAACCGTAGTGAGAAATACGCCAGTAATCACTTTGCGGAGTAACGGACATAGACAATACGTTATTTTTTATCTCCCATTGTTCCGGTTCGTTGAACCATTGCATTTTTTCCAGTGTCTGCCCAAACATCATTTGTGCCATCAGGCCCATAAGCAGGCTTAAACATACTTTTTTCATTGCTACCTTTTGATTATGTTTATTCTATAATAAATATTTTGTTTTATCTTCTTCCGTAATTTCCCGAATCACGCGACAAGGATTACCCGCAGCAATCACATTGGCAGGAATATCTCTATTTACTACACTTCCTGCACCTATCACTGTATTGTCACCAATCGTCACGCCCGGTAATACGCACACTTGCGCCCCAATCCACACATTATTTCCGACACGAATGGGACGGGCATATTCCAACCCTCGATTTCTCTGCTCCACATCCAAAGGATGACCCGCAGTATAGAAGCCACAGGATGGAGCGATAAAGACATTATCACCGAACGTTACTTTAGCCTCGTCCAGAATGACACAGTTCATATTGGCATAGAAATTTTCACCAATCTCAATGTTATAGCCATAGTCACAATAAAAAGGCTGTTCCAACAGAAAACGTTCTTTCGTCTTGCAAAACAACCGACGGATAATGGCCTCCCGTTCAGCTATCTGCGAGGGAGGTAAATGATTTAAGGTATAACACAGCTCTTTGCAAGACTGACGTTCGGCTATCAATTCTGTATCATAATTAGCATCGTAAAGCCTGCCTGTACCCATTTTTTCTTTTTCACTTTCCATAAATAACTATGTTTTATGATTACCTTTGCAAAGGTAAAAGCTTGTATCTAAGTACACAATGCTTATTAATAACCATTTCTTTTCCCGATATGGACATTGTTGACAAACTGAACAAAGAGTTCCTGACTCAGCCCTTCTGCAAAAATGAACAGCTGCCGGAAGAACTGAATGAATATAAACGAATCGCATACAACTATGCACGAATAGAAAATTCAATTGCCGTTCTAAGTGATATGCATACCAATATCAGCTATATCTATTATGGAGGAACAGCTGAGACATTGGGCATAGCCCGAAAAGGAGATAATCAAAATCTTGAATCAATCTGGGAAAAAGAAGTCTTTAAATATATCCATCCGGATGACTTGGCGGAAAAGTATGTACAGGAACTCCGTTTCTACCATTTCCTGAAACAGATTCCACACAAAAAACGTGCAGATTACTTTCTTATGAGCAAACTCCGTATGCGTGATCCTTCCGGGAAATATGTCCCTATCCTACACAGGATGTTCTATGTAGCCACTCACTCAAACGACAGTATGTGGCTGGCTCTGTGTCTTTACAATTTGTCGGTCGATCCTACAATGAGTTGCAGAGTGATCAACTCGACAAACGGACAGATCATAGAACTGGAAAAGCAAGATTGTAGCAAATTGCTATCCGATAGGGAAAAGACAATATTACAGTTGATCGATATGGGGAAAACAAGTCATGAGATCGCCCGGGAACTGTTTATAAGCAAAAATACCGTCAGCCGACACCGACAAAATATATTGGAAAAGCTTCAGGTAAAGAACTCCATTGAAGCTTGCAGAATTGCCAAAGAGCTTAAGTTACTCTTCTAATCAGTTTTTCGACTACCTTTCATTAATAATACGGTCAGTCGTTTATAAGCCTGAACAGTTAGAATAACCTGTCGGAGGACTCCAGGTCAAGCAAGATCTTCTTAGCAGGCAGCCCACCGCCATACCCTACTAATTTACGGTCACTGCCGATCACACGATGACAAGGAACAAGTATCGAGATAGGGTTCGCTCCGTTGGCGGAAGCTATGGCACGGATAGCTTTAGGATTCCCCAGCTTTTGAGACAACCCTGCATAAGACATTGTTTTTCCATAAGAAATATTCAGCAGTTCGTTCCAAACAGTTTTCTGAAAATCAGTACCTACAAGAAGCAAAGGAATATCAAATGTAGTTCTTTGTCCGGCAAAATATTCATCCAGTTGACCGATCGTTCGTGTGATTACCTCAGATATGCCCTCCTTATAAGAAGCTTGCAACTCTTTTTGTATTCTTCTGTCGATGATGATCCTGCGTTCTTCTATCTTCCAATCACATAAGCAAAGTTTTTCCCGGTATGCCCCCAGTATCAGTTCTCCGCATGGCGATTGATAATATTGTATCTGAATAACATTTTCCATATTTTTCCTTTCTGTTTAATGAGAAATTAATGATCACCTATACATACCATATACTCGCAATCTATACCCTACACAGCAAATGTACAGAATTTCCGGATGAAACCAGCCGGAGAGTTACTAAATTTCTTGTTTTTACCTAAAGATTTTATCACAGCTAAAAACGTTAATATCCGAATTTTCTCTACTGCCATAGACTTCCATTATATCCAATCCCTACAGTTGCTCACGTTTCAGAGCTATATCCCGTAAAAATATCTAAAAAGGCTGAAGTGCACCCCAAAAGTTTTTTGTCCAACTTTTAGGGTGCACTTCAGCCTTTTACCGGTTTTATCAACTATTCTTTTTATTGTACGACTCCATCAGTCATGGTATAACCCTCCAAGGAGCCTGCTTTCACCTGAATACAAATAAAACCGATAGGACTGTCAGATGCAGCAGAAATCTGACGTTTTCCATCCGGAGCAATACGGAGCCAATCCCCAGCCTGCAATTCTATCTTTTCGCCATCAATGGTGATAAAGCCCTTCCCCGAAAGGATGCCGTAAATTTCTTCATTCTGTTTATGTGAATGAACAAAAGGGACTCCGGCACCGGCCGGAAGATGATTGATAGATACTTCGGCACCCGTCAGGGCAAGACTGTCATGCAACTCTACACGTGCATCTTGTGCTACGCTCATTTTTTGATAATTCTTCATAACTCCTTTATTTATTAATCAATAATAGTATTAAAAAGATCTCCTTTTCTGTGTTTGAGATGATACAAAGGTAAGTAGTTTATAATCATCTAACAATAAGGAACTTCTATGTCAGTCACTTACCTCTGTGTTACTAATATTGTTTATTAAGTTGTTCAGAAAAGCAGATTTAACCCTCATTAACAGAAAAGACTCCAAAAGCAATCTATCGTAACATTCCACTTTTATCCTAATGATAGCAAATTGTGGCAAGACATACCTCTTCTTACACAAATTACAGATATCATAACCTTGATTACGGATATAAGTGACAAAGAAGAACAATATTGGCCGGAACATCCTATCTTCGCAGGAAATAAGTGACTCCTATGAAAGAAAGAATATTAAATATAGAAACCGTCCATCAATGCAACTGCTGCCTGGGCTGCAAAACACTCCATCCGCTGGTAAGTGTAATCGACCTGTCAAAGACCAATCTGGAGCAGCAAGTTATTAAATTTGATTTTTATACCATCCTGATGATGGAAGGGGAGATCGATGATGTTTTATATGGCCGCAAGTACTATGATTATTCCAATGCATCATTGGTATTCCTCACACCGGGAGAATCTATCAAAATAAACAAAAGTAAAGCGCTTCCCTCAAAAGGGTGGCTGCTGGCATTTCATCCGGACTTGATTTCTCAAACCTCTTTGGGAGAACATATAAAAGATTACTCCTTCTTTTTTTACAATCCGGAGGAGGCACTCCACCTTTCTCAACGGGAAAAGGCCAAGGCTGTAGAATGCATATGCAACATCGAAGAGGAACTTTGTCATGCGATAGACTGCCACAGCAAAACACTGATTTCACGGTACATAGAATTGTTATTAGATCATTGCAACCGTTTCTACGAGCGTCAGTTTATCACACGTTGCGAAGCTAACAAAAAGATTATAAAGAAAACAGATGTATTGTTGAAAGATTATATTCTATCCGGAAAATCAAAATGCAATACATCGCCTTCATTGGGATACTGTGCAAAAAGACTTCAACTGTCATCTCATTATTTCAACGACCTGCTACAATTTGAAAGTGGAAAAAATATCGATGAATATTTCGAGTCAAAACGTTTGGAAATGGCTAAAAGCATGCTGCTCGACTCTAATAATACGGTAAGTGTAGTTACGGAAAAACTTGGATACCCCAATATACGATACTTTAGCCGTTTATTTAAGAGAATTACCGGAGTAGTTCCGAATAATTACAGACTCTCACAGAATTAGAAACTTTTTCTGATAATAATGGAGGAACTACATCACGTAACTCCTCCATTGTTTCTACGACAACAGCCTATGCTAGATATAAAGCCAGCGTCGCACCCAAATTCTTTTTCATAATATCTCTTTTATTCTGAATTTTCCTCCTTTTTACTTATTCCACAGATTGTGAGTGTTCTCACATAACGTTCTCTCTACATACGGATTCTATATCCCCTATTATTTGCTCTACGGATATTCCATTCTCTCTCATCAGTTCTTCAGGCCGAAAATCGGTGGGGAATGATTTCTTTATTCCATAATTTTTAACCTTCATATCCGATAAGCCATAGAAACTTGCAATTGTTTGCCCGAATCCTCCTTCCACTATGCCGTCTTCAAGAGTAAGCACAAGTTCATGGTCCGTTTTTAAGCACTCCAGCAACTCTTCATCAATACCTGTGATAAATTTAGGATTTATCAGTGTTACATCATTACCTGTCAGGATTTTATATTTATCGGCAATTTGTACGCCCAGTTCAAAGAAATCTCCAAGTGCAATAATCGCAACACCTGAACCTTTTCGTACGACCTGATATTTATTTAGTAAAGAGTAATCCGTGGTATCCTCAATTCCCGTCTCAGGCATCATCATTGGAATTCTGATAGCAATGGGATGCGCCTTCTGTGTAGTGGCATACTTAAACATGGCAAGATACTCCTCCTTGCTCGTCGGAGCAAGATATACCAGATTGGGTATATGTGAAATCATCGGAATATCATAGATCCCCAAATGAGTATTACTGTTCATCCCATATACTGAAGCCATAAGCACCATGATTACAGCCGGATTATTATTTAAACACAAGTCTGACGAAAGTTGGTCATACGTTCTCTGCAAGAACGGACTGAAAACTCCAAAAATCGGTGTTCCTCCATTCCTGGCAATACCACTTGCCATTGCAACAGCATGTTCTTCCGCAATACCTACATCAACAAACTGTTTGCCGACACGCTTCCGATAGTCTTCCGTAAATCCTATTACAGACGGTGTTCCCGCAGTAATTGCAACTACATCCGACCTCTTTTCAATCAAGTCTAAGACAGACTCCCTGACAGTTTCATTCACCGGCCATCCGGGTCCTTTGGGAGAACCGTCTTCGATGTGAAAAGGACCTCCTGCATGCCAGTATTCTTTATTTTCTTCTGCATATTTCAATCCCTTACCTTTGATCGTATGGATATGCAATACTACTGCACGGTCTATATCTTTGACAGACGTAAATAATTTTATGAGTGCTGACACGTCATGCCCATCTCCAAGGTAATAATACTCCAGCCCCATAGCCTTAAAAATATTATCAGGACTCTCCCCATTCGTGTCTCTAAGCTCTTTCAATCCTTTATAAAGTCCTCCATGATTTTCAGCAATGGATTGATCATTGTCATTGACTATAATAATCATGTTAGACCCAAGCATTGCCGTATTGTTGAGTCCTTCCAAAGCCTCTCCCCCACTCAACGAACCGTCACCGATTACAGCGATGATGTTTTCTTTGCCACCTGTGAGATCACGTCCTTTTGCAAGTCCCATTGCCAGTGAAACAGATGTTGAGGTGTGTCCTATCGTAAAGAAATCATGCTCGCTTTCATCCGGATTAGTATATCCGGTGACATCATCATATTTAGCCGGATCAAGAAATGCAGCCATTCTTCCGGTAAGCATTTTATGAACATAGCTCTGATGGGATACGTCAAAAACTATTTTATCAATGGGAGAGTTAAAAACATAATGCAGTGCAATTGTAGTTTCCACCATACCAAGATTCGGGCCGATATGACCACCGTGTTCACTTAATTTCCTGATTAACGCAGTTCTTATTTCCTCAGCCAGCACATTTAGTTGTTGAACTGACAATTCTTTTATATCTTTCGGTGAACTAATATTTTCTATATACATTTTTTATACCTCCATTTAATTTACAATCTAATCTTTTCAAACCATTCCGTAACCAAATCCCGCGTTATCCGTCCATTTAAAAGTTTTCCATCTTTCCACACGATATCCGGATATGCTTTATGAAGATTCTTTTCACAATTTCCTATGCCGCTGCCTCCCGATGTAGCGAACGGAACAACTATTTTACCGGCAAAGTCATAACTTTCCAAAAATGTATTAATTATAGTAGGGGCAATATACCACCAGACCGGAAAGCCTACAAACAGAACTTCGTACTCTTCCGGATGAAACAACGTACCGGAAATGGCAGGACGCGAGAGAGCATCTCTCATCTCCACCGAACTACGGCTTTTCTTATCATTCCAGTCCAAGTCAGCCTCCGTATAAGGAATCTCCGGCTTAATTTCATACAGATCTGCTCCAGTAATTGCAGCCAACTTCTCTGCCACAGCTTTAGTTACGCCGCTACATGAAAAGTACGCCATTAAAATCTTTCTGTCATTCATAACTCTTTCTCCTTGATCTAATTCTAATAACATTTATTACTCTACATTCACTATGCAAAAGTATGCCGTTACAACAAAATCTACCGTATACAAATTACGGATAAGTGTAACACGATTACGGATTTTGCAAGATATCCCGACGGAGCTTGAACAACAGACCTTTCGACAAATTCCCGATAGAAAAATGTACATACGGTACACCTCATTACATAACACTTGAAGAAAAGGACAAAATTTTCAATGCCGACCTATCAGCCACTCCGCAACTGGCAATACAGAGGGATATATTTATATTCCAAACACTGATAGGCTGTCGAGTGAGCGACCTATACCGCATGACGCAGAGCCGACCCACGCACGCTACCCGAACTTCTGATAGAAAGGCATGACATTCTAATTGAAAAAATTGGCACACAATTGAAAACCCATGCCACAGAAACAGATATAGCACGGTTGTTTATCGCATTAGTGGAATACCGTTTCATGCGGAAGTGTCCCATCAAGACTTTCAGAAATGCCTGTACAACCAGTTTAATAAACAAGAAATCGTTCATGAAAGAGGTATTCAGAAAGCATACAAAAATCTCATTTCGCCACTTGGAAACGGCAAAAAGTTGATAAAAGACGTTGGCGAAGACCATGATGCCATCGAAGAATTGAAAGCCTATTTATCCGATTAAAATTCGTTTAATTCGCTTTTGGATTTCACAAATTTAGCTAACTGAATATCATTATTTTACGATTGATTTTCATTATATATTTGCGCCACTATCCTAATCGGGGTAGTGGCTTTTCGTTTATAATACTGCCAGAACGAGAAGCCTTACAACCGGCAGTTTTAAGAAGCCTATGACAGACTTATTGGCAATTATCCAAAACGGAAACGGCAACATCAAGCTGTAAATCAATGACGAGGATATGGCAGCAATGCAGACTTTGGCTTACGACAGTCTGCGGAAGAACCTAGAAAAAGTAGAGGATTCAAGTTATAATTCCGTTCTATATAATACAAAATATCAATTAAATAGCTAATTTTGTATTCGGATAAAGGTAACTCTTTCCAAGACATTAGAGAAAAGAAGAAACGTTATGTTTATCTTGTAGGTGAAAATGTAGGAAATTTTCAGACTGATGTAAGAGATAGCATAGTGGTTCTCACGCATATAGCGTGGGCTGCTCTTGTTACATCTGCATCAAAGGTTTCCTACGACCTTCACTTAGACGTGGCATAGGTGGCTCACGTTCTTTCATTATAAATTTAATCCCCCAATAGAGCCATAGGGATTATTACGAATATGAATAAATTGCTTATGCCATTTATGACGCTTGTTTGCTTGCTTTTTACGGCTTGCAACAAGGATGATATTTTACCCGGTGGACCGATGCTCTGGACGTATGAGATTCTGACACCGGAAAGTGTAGAGTATGAAGGTGGCACCGTAGGTTGGATACCTAAAGAATGTTTCAAGGCAAACGGTAATGAGGGATATATCGTGATGACTTGCGAGAATTTCGATGTGCTCAATCCTATTTCGGGCGGTTCTTACACATACGATTGTGGATGGGCAACGCTCAAGGTGGAAGCCAATCAGTTGAAGATTCATTTTCCCCGTCAGGTTGCGGAAGCCCCGGATGCATACGAGGAGATTACAATCTCGACAAATGATGGAAAGAGAACAGCAAGTACAATTATCTGTTTGTCTAGAACCTTTAAGGACGAAGGGCAACCCGATCCAGAGCCGGAACCTCTGCCCGAAGAAGCCAAATTCAAGATGAAAAAGGCATACTTCACTCCGTTTATGCACCTTGACACCCAATTCCCGGCACCGCTCGATCTGGTGACGTTCAGAATCACGGATATAAACGACAATTACACCCCGTTGGGCTTTCCTGAGTTTACACAATATTACGACTCTATTGTTTGGAGTGCCGAGGGTTTCCCTCATACGTTCAGAGTCTATGAAAGCAATACAACGGAGGGAGGGACGGAAACACATCTTGCTACGGAATGGAGTTCGCACTTCTTCAAAAGCGGTACCATCAAAAATTACCTGAAAGGCTATCGCAAAGGAAAGGTTGAATATGAGACCTCGCTCGCTGTGAGACTGTACGAACGTGATTTCTTGGGGATTGAATGGGGGACAATCGTGTTGCAGAGTCCACAGAACCTTACAACCTATTGCCTGCTGGACACAGATTATGAGTATCAGGTGTATGACATCGTGGCAAAGGATTATAACCCCTTTTCTAAAATAATCCCGGTGAACCATAAGCAACTCTCGGATTCAGACTTCCCGGCAGCAGCGCAAAAAGCCATCAAAACACTGATGGAGAATAACATTGGTGAAGGGCAAAATGCTGGTGGAAAAGAGAACCTGTTCAAATGCCTGCCCGAAGAGGGTGTGAAAGCTGAATTGTATTGGGAAAACAAGACTACCCGTATACTGATGTTGCATCAACTCTCCACTGACCCCGATGACCTGACACAAGAGAAGTATTATCTACACGTTGAACCTAAACAATAAAAAAATGAATAAAGTAATAGTCACATTCCTCCTTTTAATTGGTATAGTAGCATCATCTTGTACAACCTCTAAAAGTGTAATATCACAAAAGGCGGACTTGTCGAGGTATGAATATGCCTCAATTATCAACAACAACACTTATCATATTCCGGCTCAACTGATGGAATATGAAATACAACTATTTGATGCCATAGAGAGTTCCCGTCTTAAACTTGTCAATGATATACGTATTGGCGAACTTTCTCCGAATCAACAATCAAAGTTGCTTATGGTAAAATATGGAGTAGATATTTTAGAAGAAGAATCTGTCGTAACTGTAAATTTCATAGATTATCTCACTGGTCGCCCGATAGCTTCATGCCGTGGCGCATATACAACCTTAGGATTCAGCGCATCAGCAGACATTAGAGGTGCTATAAAACGTGTTGCTAAACAAATAGCAGAAACATTTCCTAAGTAATTTATTTCATACAGCGAATTTATAATGGTAAATGAATTGAATAAAGAAATGGATGTGGATAAATACAAAATAAGAAGTTGGTCTAAAGACGATTTTTCCACTTTAGCTAAATATCTTAATAATAAAAAGATATGGGATAATTGCCGTGATAGCCTACCATATCCTTATTCTGAAAACGATGCGCAACAATTCATCCTGTCCGTTTCAATTCAAAACGAACAAAATAATTATTGTATCGAAGTAAATCAGGAAGCGGCTGGTAATATAAGTTTTGCTCGTGGTATAGATGTAGAGCGCTACAATGCAGAATTAGGTTATTGGCTTGCTGAACCATATTGGGGTAAAGGGATTATGACCCAAATGTTAGCACTGGCTATTAGCTGCTATTTTCATCATACAGATGTGATGCGCATTTGTGCAAATGTTTATGCTGGCAACATAGCATCGATGAGAGTATTAGAAAAAATAGGTTTTCGTAAATGTGGCATACATCGTAATGCCTGCTTCAAGAATGGAGTATTTACAGATTGCCATTATTTTGAATTGCTAAAAGAGGAATTTAGGAATTTGGTTAAATAGTACAAAAACACCCGGCTTTACATTATTGGGTATAAAACTGGGTGTTTATTTGCAAATTATTAATTTTCAGCGTTTATTACGGAAAGATAGGCTCTCAGACCTCTAAAACATAACACTGAACCCTCTCTTTTGTGAAGCATTGAAACGTTCAATCTCCAAAGAGAGGGATTTCTTTAATTGCCTTGCCATAAAGTCCAAGAAAACCTGATTGGTTTCTTCATCCTGACATTGGCGTAGGGAAAGAATATATTCTTCTCTATCCTCTTTAAATATCTTCGTCGGGAAAAGGTGATAGCAAAATTGGATGTAGTTCATCAGCAACCGAACCATTCTGCCATTACCATCCACCCACGGATGTATGGTTACTAAATTCAGGTGAGCATTGAAACTCAGTTCATATTGTTCCCGAAGTGTCCCCACTGTCTTCTGCTTCGCTTGCAGTATAGCGCAAAGTTCATCTACCTTAGCAGGAACTTTCAGATAGTTCATATAAGAATGTCCACCGACACCAGTCGTAACACCACATAGACGAAAATCCCCTTTCGAAGAATCGAAAGAACCGCCCATTACACTGTGTACACTGCCTGTAGTGCGCATCAGTGTTGCATTCAACCTTTGTAGCAAGGCAGGAGTTATCTGTACAAGGCTACTGGATTCGGTTTTGGCAAGTTCATACGCTTGCTTCAAATCCTCATTCATCAGATGATGCACAAGCGGTTTCCCTTTCGCTGTTACTCCCTCGTCGAAAAGAAGCTGCGTATCAAGTTCCGTAAGTGTTGAGCCTTCAATGGCTGTGGAATGGGTAATAAGAGAATACAGGTAGTACTTATCATAGTCCACCGCTTCATTGATACCAAGTTTCTGAAACTTTTGGTATAACTGTTCTATCTCTTGCCAAACGCCTTGTTCCATTGCTTTTTATTTAATAGGCTTTATTCTTTTCAAAGGTAGTGTATTTACTATGTTCAGCCAAAGAAAAACATTCATTTAATATCGTATTTTTTGCACGTGTGGGGAAAATGTGAGGAAAATTCAGATAAAAGAAAAAGCTAAGTATTGAATAGTCAATTACTTAGCTTTTTTCTTCGTACCCAGACCCGGTGCAAACTATAGAAATCATAGGAAAATAAGAGAAAATAGCCAACTGATTATCAGACGATTTATATTTTCTTATATTTTCCATTTTTGCCATTTTACACCCTTATTTTGTTACTTAGTACACTTTGAATTCTCATTTTCTTTCGCACCTTTACAACATCGAAAAACAAAAGAAAATCAATCACTTAGCACTTTTTACCGATTATGTACCCAAATCGGGATAAAACCAGTAGCGTATGGCAAAGATAGAGAATAAAACGAAAGAAACCCCAAGTTAGAGCAAAATAAGCTCTCAGATGGTAGAATCAGCCTGTACTTAGAGTATTATTTAGGTAGAGAAGAGAAGCCCGTATTAGATGAAAACGGCAATCAAGTGTACTATGATAGTGGAAAGATGCAAGGCAAGCCCAAGTTTGCAGTAAAGCATAACAGGCGAAAAGAAAACCTTAGTCTGTATCTGATAGATAAGCCCCGTACCCCTGCGGAACGTCAGCAGAACAAAGAAACGTTGGAGCTCGCCATAAAGATACGTGCAGAGCGTGAACAGGAGTTTAAAGAAAGTATGTTGGGCTATCGGTTGAAAAAAGACCGAACCATCAATTTTTTGGACTACTTTCAAGCCTATATAGACAGCTATACAAAGAAGGATTTGCGAATGGTGCAAATTGCGCTTAGTCGTTTCAAAGACTTTCTGAAAGAGCAATACCCTATCTATGAGTTCAGCATCAAACCGGAACTTATCACTAAGGATATGATAGCACAGTTTGTGGACTACCTGCAATCACGTAGCGTAGGTGAAGGAGCAAAAAGCATCTATCAGCGTTTCAAAAAGGTGGTACGCTATGCCATTGACCATGATGTGATGTTGAAAGACCCCTGCAAAGATGTTTCATGTAAGGTGGATGAGCAAATATTGCGGAAAGATGTACTTTCGCTGGAAGAGATTCAGACACTTATCAACTGCCATTACGAAAACGAGAACCCGAATGTAAGACGTGCGTTCATCTTCTGTCTATACAGTGGGCTACGCTTCTGCGATATAAAAGACCTTACCTATAAGAATATAGACTATTCCAACAAGTTGCTCAGATTTGAGCAAACTAAAACAAAAGGTCATTCTGCAAACAGTGGCGTAGTTATTCCGCTAAATGATGGTTTACTTTCCGTTATAGGTGAGCCACCTGCTGACGGAAACAAAGATGCGCTCATCTTTAACTTGCCATCTTATGAAAGTTGTTGTAAATCAGTGAAACGTTGGGTTAAACGGGCTGGAATTAATAAGCATATCAGTTGGCATTGTGCCCGTCATTCATTCGCAGTGAATATCCTGAACAATGGAGCTAATATCAAAACAGTAGCCAGCTTGCTCGGACATAGTGGATTAAAGCATACGGAAAAGTACACCCGTGCGGTGGATAAATTGAAAGAGGAAGCAATAAATAGCTTGCCAGAACTAAAACTTTGAGGATAAAAGAAGTAACTTTGCACCTATGAACTTTGAAACATTAGTAGATCATGTCAATATTAGACTATGATATGTATAGTTTAGAGATTCGGCGGTCAGCAACCGCCAAATTCACTATACCCAAATTGGCGGATGGCATCCACCGAATTAGAAAAGTAAGATTCGGCACACGCTGTGTGCCGAATTCATAATGTACAGACAATGGGTGTGAACCATACCAAAAGTTGAATAATTTCTTATAAAAACAGGTTATAAATTATGGAATTACAAGTTATTCAAAATAAAATATACGAAGTTAGAGGTCAAAAGGTAATGCTCGACTTTGATTTAGCTGAACTTTATGGGAGTGAAACCAAACGATTGAAAGAAGCAGTAAGAAGAAACCTCAAGCGCTTCCCCGGCGATTTCATGTTCGAACTAACAAAAAAAGAGTTTGAAAGTTTGAGGTCGCAAATTGCGTCCTCAAACAAAAGAGGTGGTACACGATATATGCCTTTTGCCTTTACAGAACAAGGTGTTGCTATGCTTTCATCTGTATTAAATAGCGAAGCAGCTATTGAAATAAACATATCCATCATGCGTGCTTTTGTTACTGTACGCCAATACTTGTCTTCTGTAAATAGCACAACTAAGGAAATCGAAGAGTTAAAGCAGCGCATGAAAATTCTGGAAGAAGGCAATGAAGACACAATAGCAGCAGTTAATGACCTTAGTGAAGATACCCGAAAAGAACTTGATGATATTTACTTAGCATTATCACAGTTAGCAGATAAACAGAAGCAAATCAACCAGCAAAGAGAACGTAAACCTATTGGATTTATCCAATATGATAATGATTAACTCAACTTCTAATCATATAATATTAGGTTCAAATCTTATAATAACTACTTAAAAAATCAATTATGTACCTCATTCTACTTTTAGTTGGTGCTTTTATTCTGTTTATTACTGCAATAAAAATAGCAGTATGGTATGAAAAAGTACACAGAAAATATGTAAACTGGAAAGAATGGAAATATAATGATAAAATAAACCTGCAAAGAATAAGACGAAAGAATTATGATTTCCGTCTAAAGATTTCAAGAGATACACTTTTAGTGAATGTTGGCGGCAAATCTATCGACCACCCGACATTTAAGACGATAGAAAATGGTCGAAGTGCTATATGCGATTATAAGGATAAACCTATTACTTCATTCAGATTCTGTTCTGTAAACATTTGGGTAGATAAATGTATCATTGCACAATCTATAAAAACTGCAAAATGGGGAGCATACACAGTAAAAGGAGATATTATAATAGAAGAAAAGTATGATAGCATTAAGGCTGGGAAAATAAATGGCTCTGTTTACTATATCGCAACTTTCAATAAAAAACAATGTATAATAAATGAAAAAGGGAATATTACAACGAAATTTTACGATAAGATTATTTTTGAAGAACCTCCTCGTGATTGGTTCTCTATATACAATGGAGAACATCTGAAAGATACAGCCATATTTATTGTTCAAGAAAACCAGAAATATGGTTTATTAAACTCCAATTCTGAGATTATTATTCCCATTGAGCAGGACAAAATACATATACTGAAAAACTTAACATTCATAGTGCAGAGCAATAACAAAGAAACCATTAAATACGCACTATATAATAAGGAAGGGAAAGTATTACTACCATATAATAGTGACAAACTTGAAATTCTGCCCAACAATCTAATAAGAAAGAATAATAAAAACGGAGTTTATATATTAAATAGTTGTGGAACGCAAATTTCTAATACAGCATACAAAAAAATAGAATCAAACTATTCACCAATTTTAAGTTCTCCGTTCTATAATGCATATTTATCAAACGGGAAATGCGGTTACTACAATCATGAATGGAAAGAAATTTTGCCTTGCATATATGACTGCATAAAGTTCCCACTAATAAAGGATAATATCATTGCAGTTTCTATGCACGGCAAGTTTGGGATTGTAAATTTCGACAATGAAGCACTAACAGAATTTATCTATGACACAGCAGAGGATGCTCAAAAAGCACTATCTCAAATTCAAGATAATTATTTACAAGAGCAAATTAAAAAGAAGGAGATTACAGATTACTACAATATTTACGAAGCAAAAGAATGGAAGAATAAAAGAGAAAAAATACTAAAACGAGACAATTATACATGCCAATGCTGCCATTGTAGCAATCCTTCACTTGGAGACGTTATTGTTGAAAAAGGAAGATATATTGAAGTACATTCCTATGATATGCACACAGGCAATTATCATATTGGCAGTGAGAAATATCATATTGATTTAGATATAAATTTAGGATATGGAAAAAAAATAGTCATGCCAATACTAAATGTTCATCATAAGTTATACATTATTGACCGTGAAATTTGGGAATATGACGATGATGATCTTATAACACTTTGCCAAAAGTGTCATCAAACTCTTCATTCTTCCGAGGAAATAGAAATCCCTATAGTAAAAGAAATAACAAAAGGACGCTTTGTCAAAACAGATAAATGTACTGCCAAACCAGCTATCCAAACATTCAATCCTATGCAAATTGAAACATTTCCTTCATGGTCTGTGGTAGAAAAAAGGAATCATAAATATGAATTTGTAGAAAAAATTGAGCCTTCTTGCTCTATCATATATATTGAAAATCCTAGCTTCAATAAAGAGCAGTCTCAAAAATATGCCATAGAAATATTGAAAGATTTTATCCAAAACAAGCTTCAATATACATCCAAGAATGGAATGCCAACCACTACTTGATAAATATAAAATATTTTTTAACATAAGATAAAGCGGTATTTTTAAAAATTCCAGAAACGTTCATCTTGCTGATCCATATCTAAGCCATCATTATAATACCTCCAATCGTATGAATCTGCCGAATCATCGGACATACTCTCTCTTATTTCTTCATAATGTTCATCCTCCCAAAGATATTTAAAATCTTTATAATATGGATACCAAAAACGATTAGTATCATTGTTATCATGAGGTATGTGCTTCCAATACTGTGCTATCAATGTTTTAGGTTCCTCGCTTAACACAAGAGTTTCCCAACCATCTAATGATTTAAAAGTTGGATATAACAATTCATACAACTGAGACCCAGTTATTTTTACCACATTCTCTTGACAAATAGCATCTTTGTTGAATTTCAATAAACAGCATTGACATTGATATATATCATCTTCTTCTACATATTCAATTTTAAATCCTATAGCTATATTATTATATGGATTAGTTATCAAACTAAATTGTGGTTCCAGCAATTCTTTTGTAACATTTCTTATACCAACTAAGCCTCTTTCATTTTGAATAAAAAGCAACTCACTATTTATTGATTTTACATCTGTATATGTTGGAGCAATAACCATTCGCTCATTGCAAAAAACAATTCCTTTCAATCTCCCTATTGAGCCATCAGGCATTACATTTTTTTTACTTATATTGTACATTACAACGGTGTCATTTATAGAAGAAGCCGAACAGACACTAATCCCCTTTATTATCTTATCATCTTCATTATATCTTTTTCCTTTGCACAACTTGGGAGATTCCCCTATAAGCAGACCTTCACCCGCAGGTAGATTGTTACATAGAAAATCAAATTCATATTCTATTTCTTCACGAGTTTCATTTATTAAATGCCTAGAAATAAATGATTTCAAATCTTTATCAACAATGATAGAACACATTTTATCACAATTTAACTCTTTTACTAATTCGTCACCATATTCAATTTCAGTATTTCCCCAATAAGTTGTTTTCCAATAAGATTTAACAACTATCCCAAAATTAAGAATAAAATAATTAGTTCCGATTTGACAATTGTTAAATCCACCTATAATCATAGTACCTTCTAAATCGTATAAATCATATGTTCCATAATATCTATCCACGAACACATCACCACATTCATATTCATCATCTCCAGCTATAAAATACTCATTAATATAATGGATAGCATGATACTTTACGGGAATAATCTCTTTACCTTGCCAATTACAGCATCCCCATACTCCATTCCACGTACAATCAGGATCAGTTTCCTCCATAGCTCCAAAATTCACATAAACATAGTCCCAATTCCCACTTCGTTCTATTTTAGAATATATTGTAGGGATGATTTCCCGTCCATCGAAATCCACCAATCCCTTACGGCGAGTATCAGCATCCTCTACAAGTATAGTCCTCCTACACAACATATCATCAGAAACTCTTCTTGGAAACTCTAATATTGGAATAGGGTTACTATATTTTATCCGGAAAAACTCCTTTCCCGATGAATCAATGACTCCCCACCTATTACCCAATAAAACATCATACATATTTCCATTAGCTTCCGCTCTTTTCTCAAATTTATCATAAACAAAAGGAATAACATCCCAACCTTCTGAATTTACCACACCATATTTTCCTTTATGTCTACAAAGCAATCTGTCATTCTCCAAAAGAACAATTTGCACCTCAGACCAAATGTCATAATTATCACAATCATAATCATCTACCACTATATACTCATTTTCATCCATCTTGGCTGAGTAAAAATTCATATTATCAACATCCTTAAATAGATGATTATATTCTAATGCGTTATGACATTCAACAAACAAAGGCTTATTCATAGCTATTCTCATTTTATCTCTACACAAAAGTAACAAAGAGTTTGCAATTAAGCTCATCAATCCATTAAAATCCTCCTAAAAACACTCTATTTATTTATTTAATATGTGATTCATTCAGATATTCTTCTTTCAATGAAAACGCATCAATCACTGTTTTATAATCATGCTGGATGCAAGCATCAACAATCTTCTGTATCTCACGAAACTGTATTTCACAGCAATCTTCCATTGTAATATTCTCTTTTGGGTGTGAATCAATCGCAAAGATAATAGTAGAAACGACTTTTAAAAGAAAGAAAAAGCTGAGAATAGGAAGAAATATCAAGAGAACGAGTTAATAAAAACTAAATATAGAGCCTGCCAAACAAGCAAAGTACACCTTATTTTGGCGCATGGTAATAACCCTGTGTATATATAGTAAAACACTTATCTTTGATCACTAAACGAAGTGCGATGGAAAAGAATGCTTATATAGAGCTGGCTGAATGTCTTCTGCCTGAAGAAATGATTGAATACTTTGAGGTGGTCAAGGTAGATAAAACCACAGAAACGCTTGACGTAACCTTGGAGGAACGGAATAATGGGGTTTTCGGTTACGAGTCAGGACAGCTTCGGTCTAACGGTTTCTATGAAGAGAGCATCGTTAGGGATTATCCAGTCAGAGGGCGTAAGATGTCGTTTCATGTAAAGCGTCGCCGGTGGATTGAGGTTGAGACGGGCAAAAGCGTCAGCAGACGCTGGGATTTTGTGGCCGAAGGTACCCGCTTCTCGAAAGAGTTTGCGGCTTTTTTAAAAGATATGCTTGGACAAATACCCGATTACGGGCCGCTCTCTTGAATGTTTTTTCGATATAGACGGAGACCTGTTTGAACGCCAGTATAAGCGTCATCTGAGCGGTTACTGGCAATGGAAAGACACGGCAGAGGGGCTTCATGCCGAACGATGGCGGGTATTTCCGCAAAACATTGGGCCGCATCTGAGTATCGACGAAACCTCTTTGAGTCGCGGAGAGCTATATACAATCGTAACCAATAAGGAGGCTCACGGTCGAGAGAACTCCATTGTAGCCATAGTACTCGGCACGGAAGCCGATACCGTTATACATGCCTTGCGTCAAATAAAAAGCGAGCTACGCAATAAAGTCACCGAGATAACGCTTGACTTGTCCGACAGCATGCATAAAATCTGCCGTATGGCTTTTTCGCGGGCATCGCGGGTAATCGACAGGTTTCATGTGCAGAGGCTTGCTTTGGATGCAGTCCAGGAAATACGCATAAAGCACCGCTGGGAGGCCATCAATGCCGAAACAGATGCCAGAGAGGCTGCGAAACTTGAAGGGCGAAAATATACAGCGGAACATATAGAGAATGGAGATACGCTCAAAGAACTGTTGGCAAGAGGGCGCTATGCCTTACTCAAATCACCTGAAAATTGGACTGACACCCAACGGACACGCGCCAGAATACTGTTCGATCTCTACCCTGATTTGAAACAGGCTTATTGGCTATCGCAAAACCTCAGGGCCATATTCAACAAACAATCAACCAAAGACAGCGCACGTCTGAATCTCGCCCGTTGGTACAATCGAGTCGCAGACTCCGGCTTCAAATCATTCAACACCATAGCCGCTACACTCTACCAACACTCTGACGAAATACTCAACTTCTTTAACAACCGCTCTACCAACGCCTCTGCCGAATCAATAAACTCAAAAATCAAGGCTTTCAGAGCCAAACTGCACGGCGTCAATGATACCAAGTTCTTCATATTCCGCCTCTGCAATATCTATGCTTAAACACAGGGTTATTACCATGCGCCATTATTTTTGTTTTCGCCAGTCAGTACACATTTAGTACGCCTTATAAAAGCAGAAAATCCTGATAACCAATTGATTATTAGGATTTCTAAGTACCCAGACCCGGGGTCGAACCGGGATGGAAGTGAATCCACTGGTGTTTGAGACCAGCGCGTCTACCGATTCCGCCATCTGGGCATTGGTTTCAAATGCGGTGCAAAGATACGGCTTTTTTTTGAACTTGCAAGAGTTTTATAAAAAAAAAGAGAAAAAAAGAATAAAAGATCGCATAAACGCTTCTATTTTCAGAGAATAAACCGTATTTTAGCAGAAACATTTAAAACAGTCAATATCATGACAAGCAAAGATAATTATTGTGTCATTATGGGTGGAGGTATCGGCAGTCGTTTCTGGCCGTTTAGCCGCAAGACAATGCCTAAACAGTTTCTGGATTTCTTTGGAACAGGTCGTTCACTGTTGCAACAGACTTTCGACCGATTCAACAAAATTATTCCTACGGAGAACATACTTATCGTAACCAATGCGATATACGCAGACTTGATAAAAGAACAACTTCCAGAATTAGACTCAAAACAGATCTTGCTGGAACCGGCAAGAAGAAATACGGCTCCGTGCATTGCATGGGCATCTTATCATATACGTGCCTTAAATCCAAATGCCAACATCGTAGTTGCCCCTTCCGATCATCTGATCTTAAAAGAGGGAGAATTTTTAGCCGCTATAGAGAAAGGACTGGACTTTGTATCAAAATCTGATAAACTTCTCACTTTAGGTATAAAGCCCAATCGTCCGGAAACCGGATACGGATATATCCAAATAGCAGAGCAGGAAGGAGACAACTTCTACAAAGTAAAGACATTTACAGAAAAACCGGAACTGGAACTTGCTAAGGTTTTTGTTGAAAGTGGAGAGTTCTATTGGAATTCAGGCCTCTTCATGTGGAATGTCAATACAATCATTAAAGCAGGAGAAACTCTTCTACCAGAATTAGCATCTAAACTGTCTCCCGGAAGAGAGATCTATGGTACACCTGAAGAAAAAGACTTTATCGAAGAAAACTTCCCGGCGTGCCCTAACGTTTCGATAGACTTCGGAATTATGGAAAAGGCTGATAATGTATATGTTTCTTTAGGAGACTTCGGATGGTCAGACCTTGGAACCTGGGGATCACTATATGATTTATCACCTAAAGATGAACAAAGAAATGTAACTCTAAAATGTGACTCATTGATTTACAACAGCAATGACAATATCGTTGTATTACCCAAAGGTAAACTTGCAGTGATAGAAGGTCTGGAGGGGTTCTTGGTAGCCGAATCAGATAATGTATTACTGATCTGCAAAAAGGACGAAGAACATGCCATACGCAAGTATGTGAATGATGCACAAATGAAATTAGGAGAAGATTATATTTAGTACTGTACGAAGTTAATTTCCTAAGTATACGAAGTTAACTTATTAGAGCTAAGAAGTTAACTTCCTATAATTACGAAGTTAACTTTATAAATGCCACGAAGTTAATAAGAAAAAGGGGCTGAACGGCAACGTTCAGCCCCTTTACTATTATTTAATGAAGGAAGAATTTTATTTGGCTGTTTCGTAAGCAGAACTAATAGCTTTGGCAATAGAAATAAACTCGTCGTCTGCCAGTTTCAATTTTGGATTAGAGAAAAGCATATCCGATTCTTTTTGAATAGGAATCAAATGAATATGAGCATGTGGAACCTCAAGTCCGATCACTGCTTCACCCACTTTTTTACAAGGAAAAGCTTTTTCAATAGCACGAGCTATTTTTTTGGCAAAAACGTGCATTGCAGCCAGATCTTCATCACTCAAATCAAAGATATAATCAACTTCCTGTTTAGGAACAACCAAAGTATGTCCCTTCACCAACGGATTGATATCAAGGAAAGCAAAAAACTTTTCGTTTTCGGCTACCTTATAGCATGGAATTTCACCCGCTATGATTCTACTGAATATTGTTACCATAATCCTAATATATAAAATAGGGCAAGCCCGAATATGGACCTGCCCTCATGTTAAAACGAAATGTTTACTACTTCAAGACTGATTTTACCCTGTGGAACTTGGATCTCAGCAACATCACCTACCTTTTTGCCAAGTAATCCCTGAGCAATCGGTGTGCTAACGGAAATCTTTCCTTCTTTCAGATTTGCCTCGCTTTCTGAAACGATGGTATAAGTCATTTTCATACCATTCTTGGTATTTTTCAATTCTACTTTATTCAGAATCTGTACTGAATCTGTTTTCAGTTTCGATTCATCGATAATCTTAGCATCCGCTATAACAGCTTTGAGTTTGTTGATTTTCATTTCAAGCATACCCTGAGCTTCCTTCGCAGCATCGTATTCGGCGTTCTCCGATAAATCACCTTTATCGCGCGCCTCAGCTATAGCCGCAGAAATTTTGGGGCGTTCCACTGTTTCCAGTTCTTTAAGTTCCGCCATCAATTTCTTGTAACCTTCTTCTGACATATAAGCCATGATGTTTTCCTCCTTTTATTTTTAACGGTCATATAAAACAAAAAAGAATTCCAACATGAGTCATGCTGGAACCCTCTTTTCAATTATTTCTTCGCAAAGATAACCTTTTAAACAATATGTGTCAAGCAAAAAGCAATGCTATGTAACATATTTAAACGAAAACTTCTAATTTATAACAACTTAAAGCATAGACTTGATAGTTCCTTCCAAGTCTTTTATCGTCTCTCCACGGGCCCTCAGTTCATTGTTACGATTGATGAGGAATAGAGCCGGCAGATTCTTTACGCCATATAAAGCTGCATTCGTTGAGTAAATTCCATTCTCATCGCGAACACATACCCAAGGCAAATTATCGGCTGAAGTTTTCCAGAAATGTTCATCGGCATCCAATGAAACCTGATAAATTTCCAACCCCTGGCTCGCATACTTATTATACAAGTCACGCAACATCAGGTTATGTGGAGCCGAAACCGCACTTTGGTAAACCGTAAAATCAAGAAGAACGACTTTACCCTTCAAGTCAGTAAGTTTACGGATATTACCTTTCATATCTCTCAAAGCAATATCAATCACACCTGTTTCAGCAATCTTTTCTTCCGGTATCTCAATTGTCTTTTGCTGGGGGGTACGAGTATTTTTCATACCTTTTATGACTATATTATAGAGATTCTTCGAACGTACCGCATGCGGATAAGTATTATTCAGACTTGTGGCTACGGCACCAAAACATTTAATATCGTCTTTATTATTCAGAGGATCAAAAATCATATAATTATTTAGCTTCTGGAACAAAGCAAAATAAGCAGAAGCCGTATTGGGAGCAGCAAAGATATAATTGATTTTCACATCATCTTTATAATTCTTCAACAATACAGCCAGGCTGTCTTCAAACACATCGTTACCTAATTGATTGGCTTGCGCAGCTTTTACCAACGCATCCACATTCTTCTGTAAACGGATCTGTTTTAGAGTCAGTTCTTTAATTTTCGCAGAATTGTCCGAGCCTTCTACTGTATAAGCAGTCGAAAAGTCTGTATAAGGCGCTTTGATGCTGACAGTTTCTGTAGAGTCAACCGAGAAATTAATCACTTTATCTTCCACCCGTAAACGATAAAACTCAGGAGATTCAGGGCGTAATTGTTTAAAACTGAATGAACCGTCTCCTTTCAATTTTACAGAATCCAAAGGCACAATTCCTTCAAGTCCGGAAGCTTCCAGATAAAGCATTTTTCCATCTGCTCCCGAAACATCTCCTTTCACATTAAATTTAGGGTCAGAATTACAAGAACTTAAAGCAAGAGCCACAAGAGCTACTAACGTTACTTTTTTCATAATATGCGTGTTATTTTTCAAGCTGCAAATATACTTCTTTTCAAGATTAGTCAAAGCATTTTGCCATGTTCTTCACTCCAAAATTGAAAAAAATCAAATTCCTACTAACTTTTTATCTCATTTTCACGAGATTAGTGCAATAAATGTATATCTTTGCGGGAATTTTGAAAGAAAGATATTAGATAAAACAATTTTTATGATTAACCCAATTGTTAAGACGATCGAGTTGGGAGATGGCAGAACCATCACACTCGAAACGGGAAAGCTGGCAAAACAGGCAGATGGCTCTGTGATGCTTCGCATGGGTAACACCATGTTGTTAGCTACTGTTTGTGCCGCTAAAGATGCAGTTCCCGGAACAGATTTCATGCCGCTTCAGGTAGAGTACAAAGAAAAATTTGCAGCATTCGGCCGCTTCCCCGGTGGCTTTACAAAAAGAGAGGGAAGAGCATCTGATTATGAGATCCTTACCTGCCGCTTAGTAGACCGTGCTCTCCGTCCTTTATTCCCCGATAATTTCCACGCAGAAGTTTACGTAAACATTATCCTTTTCTCAGCAGACGGTGTTGATATGCCTGACGCATTGGCCGGACTTGCTGCTTCAGCAGCACTTGCTGTTTCAGATATTCCTTTCAACGGACCTATTTCAGAAGTACGTGTTGCACGTATTGATGGCAAGTTCGTTATCAACCCGACTTTCGACCAGCTTGAAAAAGCTGATATGGACATCATGGTTGCCGCTACTTATGAAAACATCATGATGGTAGAAGGTGAAATGAGTGAAGTATCGGAAGCCGAATTGCTGGAAGCAATGAAAGTAGCTCACGAAGCTATCAAAGTACATTGCAAAGCGCAGATGGAACTGACTGAAATGGTTGGTAAAACCGTAAAACGTGAATATTGTCACGAAGAAAACGACGAAGAACTCCGCAAAGCCGTTCACGATGCCTGCTACGATAAATCGTATGCCATCGCAGCTTCCGGAAACAGAAACAAACATGAACGTCAGGATGCTTTCGACGCTATCCGTGACGAATTTAAAGCTCAATTTTCTGAAGAAGAACTGGAAGAAAAAGGCGCACTGATTGATCGGTATTACCATGACGTAGAAAAAGAAGCGATGCGTCGTTGTATCCTTGATGAAGGAAAACGTTTGGATGGACGTAAGACTACTGAAATTCGTCCTATCTGGTGTGAAGTCGGTTACCTGCCCGGACCTCACGGATCAGCTATCTTTACCCGTGGTGAGACTCAGTCATTGACTTCAGTCACTTTGGGTACCAAGCTGGATGAAAAAATTATCGATGACGTTTTGGCCCACGGAAAAGAACGCTTTTTATTACACTATAACTTTCCTCCCTTCTCAACAGGTGAAGCAAAAGCTCAACGTGGCGTAGGCCGTCGTGAAATTGGGCACGGCAACTTGGCACATAGAGCACTGAAGAGAATGATTCCGGAAGATTACCCATATGTAGTACGCGTTGTTTCAGACATCCTTGAATCAAACGGTTCTTCATCCATGGCTACTGTATGCGCCGGAACTCTGGCCCTGATGGATGCCGGTGTGAAGATTAAGAAACCGGTATCGGGTATCGCTATGGGATTGATTAAGAATGCAGGCGAAGAAAAATATGCCGTATTATCTGATATCCTCGGTGATGAAGACCACTTGGGTGATATGGACTTCAAAGTAACAGGTACCAAAGACGGTATTACAGCTACCCAGATGGATATCAAAGTAGACGGTCTGTCTTACGAAATCCTGGAACGTGCCTTGAATCAGGCAAAAGAAGGACGTATGCACATACTTGGCAAAATAGAAGAAACTATTTCTGAACCGCGTACCGAACTGAAAGATCATGCTCCTCGTATCGAAACAATGACTATTCCTAAAGAATTTATCGGTGCTGTAATCGGCCCGGGTGGAAAAATCATTCAAGGCATGCAGGAAGAGACAGGTGCTACAATCACTATCGAAGAGATCGACAATGTGGGTCGCATCGAGATTTCCGGAACCAACAAGAAATCAATCGATGATGCAATCCGCCTGATCAAAGGCATTGTTGCCGTTCCCGAAATAGGTGAAGTATACAAAGGTAAGGTACGCTCAATCATGCCTTATGGTGCATTCGTTGAATTCCTTCCGGGAAAAGACGGTCTACTCCATATCTCAGAAATTGACTGGAAACGCCTTGAAACTGTAGAAGAAGCCGGCATCAAAGAAGGTGACGAGATCGAAGTGAAATTGATCGACATTGACCCGAAGACAGGTAAGTTTAAACTTTCAAGAAAAGTTTTGTTACCCCGTCCGGAAAAAAAATAAATAATTCCTGTCCTTACTGACAGATTGATAACCTGGCTATTATTTATAGCCAGGTTATTTTTTAACCGGCAATCAGTATAAAAGTCATTCTTTTATTTTGATATTCCAAAAAGTTTATGTTGCTTTGTCATAACAAAATCCAACGAACCTTTAAAATCTATTCATGTCAAGCAACAACAGTCTTCATACCATGGACCTATTCAGTCGGTTCTTCCAAGAAAACCAGGAGAGGTTTCTGTCGTTTGCTTACTCATATACCCGGAATAAAGCCGCAGCTGAAGACATCCTGATGGAAGCAATGATCAGCCTGTGGGAAAACCGTGAAAAATGGGAAAAAGACTCTAATCTCCACGCATTATTGCTCACTATCATCAAGAATAAATCTCTTAACTACCTTGAGCACGAACAGGTACGTATGCGGGCCGAAGAAGCCATCAACACACACAAACAGCGGGAACTCGACCTCCGCATTGCTACTTTGGAAGCTTGTGAACCCGAATCGATCTTCGACACCGAAATACAACGCATTGTATATAAAACACTTGAACAGCTACCGGAACAAAGCCGTCACATCTTTATATTAAGCCGCTATCACAATGCTCCCAATAAAAAGATAGCCGAACAACTCGGTATTTCCATCAAGAGTGTAGAGTTCCATATCACTAAAGCACTGAAATTATTGCGGCTTGAGCTCAAAGATTATCTTATTTCCCTACTTTTCTAAAAAAAACTTCATTTTCCTTTAGGGTTGTCCGGGAGTATCCTGTTATATATACAGAAAGAGGAAATAAGGCCTCCGACAATATATATAAACTAAAAACATTTTATGGAACAGGAACTACTATACAAGTATTTTAAAGGAACTGCCTCCGAAGAAGAAGAAAAACTAATTCTAAACTGGGTGGATGCATCTCCCGAAAACCGGAAAGCATTTCAAAAAGAACGGATGCTATACGACATAGCTCTGTTCACGGATGAAAAACAAATAAACCGGAGAAACAAAAAAAACCGGATTCTCCCGATGTTGAAGTGGAGTGCACGTATTGCTGCCGTACTCATCGTAGCTGTCAGTTGTGGGTTCTTGTTTAAGAATTACCAATATGAAAAATCAGCCCACCGGCAAACCATAACTGTTCCTGCAGGACAACGTGCACAAATCACACTGGCAGATGGAACAAAAGTATGGTTGAACTCAAAGTCTACTTTGACTTATGCATCCAACTTCGGACGCCAGGAAAGAAACGTAGAGCTGGACGGAGAAGCTTATTTTGAAGTAGCCAAAAACAAAAAGATACCATTTTTTGTCAACACGGAAATAAACCGGGTAAAAGTGGTAGGAACCCATTTCAACGTCTGCGCCTACAAAGGCAGTAACGAATTTGAAACGACCTTGATTGAAGGTATTGTCGACATCTATCCGGTAGGAAGTGATCAAGTGATCACCCGACTGACCAAAGACGAGTTCTTCGGATCATACAACGGAAAGTACAAGAAGACTACTTTACCTTCGTACGATTATCTGAGATGGAAAGAAGGATTATACTGTTTTGATGATGCGCCGCTTAACAGCCTGCTCAACAAACTGGAAAAATATTATAATGTGAACATAAGCGTAAGAAATCTGAAAATACTGAACTACCGCTGTACAGGTAAGTTTAAAGAGCAGGATGGCATAGAGCATATTCTGAAAGTCATTCAGAAGGATCATAAGTTCACATACCGCATCAATGAAGAAAAAGACAGTATCATCATTGAATAGAAATAAGGAAAGAGCTCAATATAGACCTTAAATTAGTACAAACCATTAAAAACCAGATACGCATGAAAAAGTAGAAAAGAAAGTCCATTATTCTCAAAAAAGAGAATCGGAAAGTACCCCCATACTTTCCGATTCGAAACAGTCAAAAATCGACCTTAATCAATTTATTAACTTAACACGTTACAAAGATATGAGAAAAATTTCTTTGCCAAGGCATTTATGCCCAAAAAATTTTGTTTCAAAACAAATATTGTTAACCATGAAGATCACATTATTCCTTCTCTTTTTCGTAGCACTCCAAGCTTACAGTGAGAATGGATACTCTCAAAATGCTAAAATAAGCATACCACGTTCAAGCCTGAAAGTAAGCGAATTACTATCGAAGATTGAATCTCAGACGGAATATCTGTTTGTCTATAATAAAAAGAATGTAGATACCAGACGTACAGTAAACGTACAGGCCGACAACAAAGCCGTATCCGAAGTTCTCGACGAGGCATTTAAAGGTACCAACATTAAATATGTAATGGAAGGGCACAACATTGTTCTGACCAAAAACAACGATAACGCCTCAACAGCCCAGCAGGACAGAGTAACCGTAAAAGGAGTAGTTACTGACCAGAATGGCGATCCCATCATCGGTGCCAATGTATTGGAGAAAGGTACCACAAACGGTTGCATCACCGACATGGAAGGCAACTTCAGCCTTAATGTACCCAGCAACTCTATCCTTGTAATTACCTATGTCGGTTATCAGCCACAAAACATACAGGTAAACGGACGGCAAAGCCTCAACATAAAGATGCAGGAAGAAGCCATGGCACTGGAACAGGTAGTCGTAACCGCCATGGGTATCAAGAAAAAAGAAGCCTCCTTGACCTACTCAACACAACAAGTAGGTGGCGATGAACTGACCCGTGCCAAAGATCCGAATATGATTAATGCCCTTGCCGGTAAAACAGCGGGTGTACAAATCACCAAAAGTTCATCCGGACTGGGTGGCTCAGCCAAAGTCTCGATCCGTGGCAGCCGTTCTATCAGCGGAAACAACCAACCCCTTTATGTGATTGACGGCGTACCGATGCTGAATAGCAGCAACGAACAGGCTTCCACAGCCATCGGTGGTACTGCCGATGCAGGTAACCGTGATGGCGGTGACGGTATCTCCAACCTGAACCCGGATGATATCGAAAGCATGAGTATCCTGAAAGGAGCTTCCGCAGCAGCCCTCTACGGCTCACAAGCTGCCAATGGTGTCATCCTGATTACTACCAAGAAGGGTAAAGCCGGTATCCAGAAGATTACATTCTCTTCTAACTTGACTGTAGACCATGCCATCTGCCTGCCCGAATTCCAAAACAGTTATGCCATGGATCCCGAAGCAAAAAACGGTTGGGGGAAAAAGGCAACTCTAAAAGATTATGACAATGCAGATAATTTCTTCCAGAATGGTGTAACAGCTATCAATTCCGTATCCTTTATGAACGGCAGTGAAAAGATGCAAACTTACTTCTCTTATGCTAATACCACTGCCAAAGGTATAGTCGAGAAAAACAAAATGCAGAAGCACAATCTAAATTTCCGCGAAACAGCCAATTTCTTTAACGACTACCTAAAGCTGGATGCCAATGTCAACCTGATGACACAAACAATCAAAAATCGTCCGACTTCCGGTGGTTATTATATGAATCCGCTGGTGGGACTCTACGGTTTCCCGAGAGGTGAAGACTTATCCGAATATAAAAACAACTTCGAAGTGTTTGACCCGGCACGTAATATGAATGTACAGAACTGGTATACTTCTTATCAGGATATGGAACAGAATCCTTACTGGATCACCAACCGCATCAACAGCAACGATAAACGTACACGCGCCATCGCTTCACTGACCGCCAACGTGAAAATCACTGACTGGCTGAATATCCAGGCTCGTGGTACTGCCGATTACACACACGATCAGTATCAACAACGTATGTACGCTTCTACTGCTCCTGCCCTATCAGGACAAAACGGACGTTATATTGACTTGAACCATACTGAAACATTGTATTACGGTGATGTCATGGCTATGATAAACAAAAAATGGAATGACTTCTCATTGAATGGCGCAATCGGCGGCAGCATTAACAGTACGAATGTCAATTCTTTGAGACTGGACTCCAAAACAGCTTCACTGTACTACCCCAACGTCTTCACCGTAGCCAATATCAAAATGACACAGGCTGCTTATATCGACGAACAAATCAATCAAAAAAGAGTATTACAGTCCCTGTTCGGCACTGCCCAGTTAGGTTGGAAAGAAAGCCTGTATCTGGATGTCACCGCACGCAACGACTGGTCGTCTACATTGGCCTATACCAAACATAGCAGTTTCTTCTACCCCTCGGTAGGTCTGTCATGGGTACTGAACAATACAGTGAAACTCCCCGAATGGATTTCTTTCGGAAAGATCAGAGGTTCATGGTCCAAAGTTGGTAACGATCTCCCGTTGTTCATCAGCAACACGATTCCGGGCAGTAATGATATCATCGGTGCAGGTGGTGCCATCGTTACTTACTCTAAGGCTCCTTTCAATGATCTGAAACCCGAGATGAGTACTTCCTATGAAATCGGTACCGAATGGAAATTCTTCAACTACCGACTGGATTTTGACTTCACCTATTATCGTACCAACACCAAGAATCAGTTATTTACATTGCCTTCATCGGCAGGTGCCGAGTATAAATACTACATGGTAAATGCCGGTAACATTCAGAACGAAGGTATAGAAATCACTTTAGGAGCTACTCCGGTGATGAATGACGCTTTCCGTTGGAAGACTCAATTTAACTTCTCTACCAACAAAAACAAGATTATCAAGCTTCATCCGGACCTGAAAACATTTGTTTATGGTGACGAAAGTTTCTCTTCCTCCTACTCCATGCGCCTGGTAGAGGGTGGTTCATTCGGTGATATTTATGGCAAGGCATTCGAGCGTGACAAAAATGGCAAAGTGGTGTTCACTACAGACGCAGACGGTGACAAGATTCCAAACGTTATCGGTGGCGGCAATACAGAAAAAGTAGGAAACTGTAATCCGGACTTTATGTTGGGATGGAGCAATACTTTCACTTACAAAGGTTTCTCACTCTACTTCCTGATTGACGGACGTTTCGGTGGCGATGTACTTTCACAGACTCAGGCCGAACTTGACCAAAGAGGTGTCAGCCTGAACAGTGGAAAAGCCCGTGATGCAGGTTATGTCAATGTCGATGGGACTCAAGTGAAACCGCAAAAGTTCTATACCGCAGTCAGCGGACGCGACGGATGTACGGAATACTATATGTACGATGCCACCAACATCCGCCTCCGTGAACTTTCATTAGGCTACTCACTTCCTCAAAGCTGGTTGGCCAAAGCCGGCGGTGCTTTCAAAGATGTCCAGTTGTCATTCGTAGCACGCAACCTGTTCTTTATCTCCAAGAAAGCTCCGTTCGACCCAGATGCTGTTCTTTCAACAGGTAACGATAATCAGGGTATTGACGTATTCGGCATGCCGACTACCCGCAGCTTAGGTTTCAATATTAAGTTCACATTCTAAAAGAGATTCATCATGAAAAACAATATCAAATATATAGCAAGTATACTCTTAGGAGGACTGATCGGATTTTCAGCCTGTACCGATTCTTTCGAATCATTCAATACCAACGAAGCGGGATTCGATAACGATAGCAAGAAACAGGATTTCAACTATTATGGTATTCCACTGGGCATTATCCAGCAAGGAATCTACTTTAATTACGATTGGGGAAGCGGTAAGAACTGGCCTTTCCAGACCATGCAAAATCTGGGAGCTGATTTATTCTCGGGATACGTACACGACTTTAACCCTTTCAACGAAGGGAAGAACAACAGTACCTATTATATGATGGACGGATGGAACGGCTCCACATGGGATAACACCTACGGATACATCATGCCGGAAGTCCAGAAGTCTGAGACAATCAACGAAAAAGATAATATAGGATTCTATGGGATCACCAAAATATTGAAGGTGGAACTGATGCACCGTTTGTCCGACTTATATGGTCCGATCGTTTATACTCAGTTCGGATCGAAAACAGGTTCTACTCCTGATACACAACCGGAAGCCTACAAAGCTTTCTTCAACGATCTGGACGAAGGTATCGCAAAGATACGTGAATATCAAAAAGCCAATCCGGAGATAGAGAGTTTTGCTAAATTCGATATCCTGATGCCTCAGGGGAAACGCACTTTCAGTGAGTGGATCCGGTTCGCGAACTCTCTCCGTTTGCGCCTGGCTGTCCGCATCGCTATGGCAGACTCTAAACTGGCTCTTGCAGAGGCGCAAAAATCCCTTACAGACAAAGAGGGATTGCTGGAAGGAAATGATGAGGTGGTAGCCGTATCGACAGCGTCGGGCTATACCAATCCTTTCGGAGAAATCAATATTGGATGGGGCGAGGTGTTTATGAACGCCAATATGGAGTCCTTGTTAGTAGGCTATGAAGATCCCCGTCTGGAAAAATACTTTAATAAAGCAGCCGGTTCCGATGCAACAAGCATTATCAATTACAAGGGCACTTACAAAGGTATCCGCCAAGGTACGGGCTTCAATCACAAAAACTATAACGGACATTCAAAAAGTACTATCACCCAGCAGAGTGACGCCATACTGATGACTTCTGCCGAAATATGGTTCCTGCGTGCCGAAGCAGCTTTGAGGGGATGGAGTAATGAGTCCGTCAAAGATTGTTATGAGAGAGGTGTAAAAGCATCATTTGCCCAATGGGGTGCTGCAGGAGCAGAAACTTACCTGGAAAGCGAGAAGAAACCCGCTGACTACATAGATGCTTTCAAAGCGGAGAACAATGTGAAAGCCGTCAATACGCTGACCCCTAAATGGGACGATGCTGCCAGCAACGAAGATAAACTGGGTCGTATCATTACACAAAAATGGCTGGCCATGTATCCGGAAGGAGGAGAAGCCTGGGCAGAACAACGCCGCACTGGTTATCCGAAATTATTCCCTGTTTTGGTCAATCAGAGTGAAGGTACAGTAGACACCGGCATCGGGCCACGCCGACTAAACTTCTTCGTAGGTATCAAAACAACCAACCCGGAACAATATACCCAACTGGTAAATGCTTTGGGTGGAGCCGATAATTGCGGTACTCGTCTATGGTGGGACACCGGAAGAAATTTCTGACACACAAAGGTATAAATTTTGATTAGTGGTGTTTTCTTCGTATTAGTTACGGGGAAAAAGATTGGAAGGGGCAAAGTCGGGGGGGCTTTGTCCCTTTTCTATTAAAAATAAAATCAATAGAAAAAATCCCCGAAAGCCTAAACAATAAGTATATAATAGATTAATAACAAACATATTATCCATCATAGAGTGTTTCAAAAGACGTTCGTCTGATGCAACAAAGATAAGGTGCTTTTTCCATCTGTGCAAATATTTCTACATTGTTTTAATTATCAGTCATTTATCTCTTCCTTTTGCCTTCAGTGCGCAGAGTCAAAACTGTGTTTCAAAAAAGGAACGTCTTTTGAAACACGATTGCATTTCCAAAGACGTTATATCTAATTGTAATACACAAACTTACGCATAATAGAAGTTGTATCAAACAGTCTTTACCGGCTTATACACACATGTATAAGCCGGATGGGAGATTTTTGATATGATTATTCACTAAACAAATTTAGAATGAACAAATTTTTTATTATGCGAACGTCCCTCTTATGGATCGCGGTAATGACAGCATCCTGCCTCTGGGTCAGTGGATGCACCCAAGAAGAAAAGTATCCATTTCTTCCGGAAAAAGATAACGATTCCGACATTGTAATACCTATTAACATCAGTATGGCTGAAAATGGTGAGTACAATGCTTACTCTCCGGACAATACTATGTCCCCCCGTCATAATGCTCCTCTGATTGCCGAATGGGCAGGAGTAAAAACTCTAAGCCATACCCGTACAAAAGAATCTTCGGAATATAGTGGTCCCAGAATCGCATCCATGGAACTGACGGAAGATACCCTTTCCACCCTAACTACCCGTGCAAACACTCTATCTACAGGTATTTACTTTCGTCTGATCGTTTTCCGAAAATCAGGAAGCAACTACGTATTCCAATCAGCCGCAGACTATACCTCAAATGGTACTTCCTCGCCTGTACTGAAACAGGGGAAACTACTCACACGGTCAGGAACGATACGGGTAATCGGCTACTCCTTCAATACAACTGCGGCATTGGGAAGTATCCCTGCATCATATACCTATAATAGCACCAAGATAGACATTTCAAACATGAATAATGACTTTATGACTTATGATTCAGGAGACATAGCCAATGTGAATAGTCTTGATTATAATCTTCCGGTAACATTCAAACAGAAACTATGCAAACTTACAATAAGCATTAGTGTAACAGGCTTCACAAGTAATACCATTAGCGGGTGTACAGGAGTATACGTAAAGCAGGGAGGTAATTCAACCTCGTGGGTGATTGGAAGTTCGGCAGTGGCTGCTAATACCAACAACACAGCTTCATTTAATCCAAACACCAACCTGACTACCACTATACGCATGGTTCCCTTCGCAAGTGCCCGGACAATAACAGTACACTTCGACAAGCTGACAGTAGGAAATATAATTACTAATAATGCGGATAATATAGACATTACTTCAACTCAAAGCGTACAATTGAAAGAGGGTATGAGCTATACAATGAAAATCCAGTTTAAGAGAAGCCCCGGAATAAATGTTCCGGCAGGTAGCATCAATCTGAGCAATCCGAAAAAAGCATGTACCAATGATGATAAGCAAAAGTTATCAAAATTGGTATTTGCTGACGGAAATTTAAAAAGTACCGGTGCAAGCAACAATTATGTGTGGGCAACCAACAAAGAATTTGGCTACTATTATCAATGGAAAAAAGACTATAATGGAAACAACATCGATCCTTGTGCCAGACTAAATCCCACAACTTATGGTAGTGGTTGGCGGCTACCTACACGCAATGAATTAGAAAGATTGGGAAGATGCAATAATGTGAAAAAAGTCTCTAATGGAGTGAATGGTGTGTGGTTCCTAAATGCCACAACCGGTATTTTTTTACCGTTAGGTGGCTGGCGTAATAATAATCCGGGAACAACGGCAGAAGAGTGGCCTGGAACGTATGGTCAATATTTTACGGATGAATCAATTAATACTAATGATTGTTATAGATTGGATATATCTCCCGGTGAAGGTAAAACCGATGTCAATAGCACACCAAAGAAAATGGCATACCAAACTCGTTGTGTCAAAGGACCTAAACTATAATATTTCCCCTTAAATAAAAGAAGAGTAAAAAAACAAAGACAGAAACAGTGCTGATAACCTACTGCCTGTTTTTTTCGGAGATATTCCGTAAATTACAAAATACGAGGCAACTAATTCATTTCGAATCAGTTGCCTTATTTATATTTTAATCATTTCTCCAAAAAATTCCGAACGCCTCAATCGAAGGAAAAGTCTAAAACAAATCCCCTACTATTAAATAGTCAGCACAATTCGTCAGGAATCTATTATGAACCAACTTTGCAAGCATTGCCATACCCTGGATACACCAAGTATTTCGATATTAGCAACCCTACATACTCTGATAGTAACCGTCCAAAAAGCAAGTATAAAACTCAAACAAAAGAAAAGTTCACTTCTCTAATAATAAATATCCTATGTTATAAGAATCATGTTTCAAAGGACGTACGTCTGATGCAACAAAGATAAGACGCTTTTTTCATCTGTGCAAATCTTTTTGCATTGCTTTAATTATCAGAAGTTTATCTACTCCCCTTGCATCCAGTGCGGAGGGTAAAAATAGTGTTTCAAAAAACGTACGTTTTTTGAAACACCATTTTGTATTCAAGGCCGTTATATCTGATTGTAATACACAAACTTACGCATAATAAAAGTGGTATCAAACAGCCTTTCCGGACTTATACGAGGAT
>ERZ857629.339-NODE-339-length-69308-cov-5.109656_pt1 | contig 69308 bp, 62 predicted proteins | sample MGYA00519700_ERZ857629 | MGnify/ENA primary metagenome ERZ857629 (study PRJEB31778, sample SAMEA3449351) | human gut metagenome | biome: human gut; feature: human-associated habitat; material: faeces | place: United Kingdom | collected 2010/2012 ... | reverse complement strand
ATTATAATCTGCCAGCAGTTTCTCGGTAACATCTTTCTCTGCCATGTTTCCCTCAGCTTTCTCTCCGGGCCCCCGCTATGCTCCTATATTGTACCAAAACAGAGTACCTCAAAGGAAGCATTTTCATTCTTCACTGAACCAGGCAAAAAAACGCTTCCGTTCCATTCAGAAATAATGAACGGCAATAAACAGCAACAAAAATCCCTTGAAACCATCATAGTTTCAAGGGATCACACAGAGCGACAGACGAGGCTCGAACTCACTGATTTTACAAGAAAGCATTGAAAGAAAGGGCTTTGCCGAGCTCCAATCCCTATGGTAACAAAATTGTCTTCCCTTTCCTGGCCCAACCTTTCGTTTTATTATTCCACCAATTTTTTCTCTTCATCTTCCTCGTTCTGCTGTAGAATATCACGCTCAGTTCATGCAGTATGTCTTGCAGTCTGCAATACAACGAATTACAATGTGATCAACAGGAGGTATTTGATATGAAAGACTCAACCGTAAGTGCCCGTGTTGAAAATAATGTAAAGATCGAAGCAGAAGACATTCTGCAGAAGCTTGGTGTTCCTGTTTCTGTTGTAATTAATTCCCTTTACCGTCAGATCATTTACCATCATGGTGTTCCTTTCTCTCTGACGATTCCGGCAGAGCCAGAAACCGTTGATGCAATGTCTGATGCCGAATTGAATGCAAAACTCCAGCACAGCTACGCTCAGGCGATTTCCGGTGAAGGCAGACCAATGAGCGAGGTGTTTGACGATCTGGAAGGGGGTCTTAAATAAGTGGACTCCTATGAAATCATCATTACACCGGATGCAGAAACTGACCTTTTTGAAATCAGAGACTACATCGCATACACCTTGTTAGTCCCGGATATCGCATTGAATTACATTCGTGCCATCCGCAGCGAGCTGCAAAAACTGACGTACATGGCTTCCAGTATCGCTCCTATAGAACAGGAGCCATGGCACTCCAGAGGTGTGCGAAAAATCATCGCCAAGAACTTTTACATCTATTACAGACCAGATGATGCATCCGGCAAGGTGTATATTCTGAATGTAATCTACGCAAAGCGGGATCAGCTCAGAACATTAAAAAATATGAATCTGCACGATTAACCGAAAGGCTGTCCTTATTCGTAAGGGTTGCCTTTTTCTGTCTCCAATCTCAGGGTGTAGCGGATGGATTCCTTTTGAGGTTTCAAATAGGAAGTTTCTCAGCAGCATCTGGTTGATCGTATGAAGAAATACTACGACCTCCTGATCTGTGATAATTACCTCCTAAATCATAAAACATAGTCTTTGCGAATATCAGTAAATACCTGCTTTACGGGTTTTGTTCTGCCTGCAGCCATATCCGCATACCCTTTTTCCAGTTCCGCATTCAATTCTGCTTCGGTCAATTCTGCCTGCTCTTTCACATCTGGCTCTATTCTTGCGTACAGCAGCAATACATTTTTCTTCTTCACAGACTGTGTAGCTTTATTTCATCCCCATTTCAATTTTAAAATTTCTGACATATTTATTATAGATATTCTATAACGTTTATCACGAAAGGAGGATTTATGGATAACATTTACATTGCGGTGGTAAGTCAGAATTACGCCGCAGATGTTCCACATCAGGATATTCCGGGCACTGACCTTTGTTGCATCGCAAAAACCTACCATGACAAAAGCCCTTTTCCTCATGTGGTTACGACCGAAGATCTTCAGGCAGAAAGACTTACCGATGAAGAACTTTTTGAGCTTGCCTACCCGTCTGTCTCGCCCGATCACTACTGCATTCGATCAATCGAGCAAGCCCTTGGCGGTGTTATGGGTGAGGAAATTGCAGCGGATCTCACTGCCGATCTCCCCCACGGAACCATTTTTGTCGTTTCCAACAAGGATGGTCTGGACGGAGCTTCTGTTCTGGCCAGCCCGGAAGCGATGCAGCTCATTCAGGCACACCTCGGCGGCGGCGAGCTGATCATCATTCCCAGTTCAGTTCATGAGATTCTTGTGCTGCGCAGGGAAGATGCCCCCAGCGTATCCGACCTGAACAAAGTCATTCGGGAGGTTAATCAGGCGGAAGTCGCTGAGAAAGCCAGACTTGCCGATCATGCTTTCAGTTTCAATAGCCGACTGAGCATTGCGCGTGACGAAGCACTTTCCCAAGATCAAGAATGCACTAAAAAGAAAGAGAGGATATTGGTATGAAAGTAACTACCGATAATTTGAGAAAAGCAATCGGTTTGTCAGATCTTATTGCCAGCAGAACAGTTGTCGCGGATGTTCCTGATGGCTCCGAAGCTCCCGCTGACATCTCTGATCCATGCGAAGATCTTCCATTCGACTGACACTTTTGGGAAAAGGAGGCTTCATGAGCACACGTTCTGAACAAGTCAAAGCCCTGACCGCTCAGCTTGAGCAGGGCGTTAAAGATGTCTTTCATAGTGACAACTACCTGAATTTTCTGCGCACTATGGCGAAGTTCCATTCCTACTCCGTGAACAACGAACTTCTGATTCATCTGCAGTGTCCCAATGCAAGTTTTGTTGCCGGATATACCACGTGGCGCGACAAATTTCATCGGCACGTCAAAGCCGGGGAGCAGGGAATACGCATCCTTGCTCCCGCTCCTTATAAGTGCCACGAAGAAGTGGAGGATCCAATCACCCATGAACAGGTTCTTCGTCCGATCACCGTGATGTCATATCGCACCGCTGTATGCTTCGATTACTCGCAGACTGAAGGGGAGCCTCTTCCCGAACTGATACATGAACTTACCGGAGATGTCTCCCAGTACGAAGATCTTCTGGAAGCGATTCGACGGATTTCTCCAGTTCCCATTGATTTCATGGCCGTTCCCGGTCAGGCTTACGGATATTTCAGTCCAAGCGAAAGTAAGATCGCCATTCAGTCCGGTCTCAGTCAGGTTCAGACAGTCAAGACAGCCCTGCATGAACTGACACACAGTCTGCTTCATAACAAGGACGTTCTTAAAGAAAATCAGAAAGATCGTCGGACCATTGAGATCGAAGCCGAAAGCACTGCCTTTGTCGTCTCCTCTTCTCTCGGTCTTTCTGTGGAAGAGTACTCTTTTCCCTATGTCGCTTCATGGTCCAGCAGCCAGAGTGTCAAAGAGCTGAAATCTTCTCTGGAAACCATCCGGCAAACCTCATCTCACATCATTGACCAGCTTCAGGCTGAAATGCGTTCCATTCAGATGGAACGATCTCAGGAACAGATCATCGTCCATCAGGAACTCCCGGAACACATTCAGCACCAAGCTCACATCAGCCTGTAAGAAGCGGAAAGGAATATCAAAATGTCCTACACAAAATCGCAGCTTCAACATCAGAAAGAACTGGAAGTAGCAAGAGAACGCATCCGTAATCGTAAGAAAAGAACGCGGCGATTGATTCAGTTCGGAGCAATCGCCGAGTCTTTTTTCCCCGGTTCCGATCGGCTGACGCCGGAAGAATTTCAGAATCTTTTATCCTCCCGTCTTTCCCCGTCAGGGCGCCGCAATCCTCCGGAAGAGGATCAGGACATAAGCCAAGCTGATAACGCAGGATGCGTTATAAAAGATTGGCGCACTTAGTAGTGAAAGTATCTGGTTTGTGAAAGAGGTGATACCTATGATTGCCTATCTTCATGCCGAAACCTTGAAGCGTAGTGCTGGAAGAAGCATTGTCGCAAGCAGCGCCTATATCAGTGGAGAAAGGGAAACAAACGAGTATACCGGCCTCACTCATGACTATCGGGCCAAAAGCGGCATCGTACACTCCGAAGTCCTGCTCCCATCCAATGCTCCGCAGTCTTTCCATTCCGCCGAAAAATTATGGTCCAGTCTGGAATGCGCTGAGAAGAGTCCGCAGGCCAAGCTGGGGCTGAGCATCGTTGCTGCTATTCCGAATGAAATTCCAAAGGAACAGTGGATCCCTCTTGCAAAAGAATTCTGTCAGCATTTTGTTGATCAAGGTTGCTGTGTACAGTTTGCCATTCATAATCCGGTCGCGCGGAATGATCGCGGCATTCCGATCAATGCACAAGGATTCCCTGCAAAAAGTCCCGAGGAATACCAGTACCTTAATCCTCACATCCACTGTCTGGTATGTCAGCGGATGCTGAACGAAAACGGAAAATGGCTGTCCCGGACATCCTGTCAGTACATTGTTCAAGATATGCGCACCGGCGATGTCTGCAGCATGACAGCAAAAGAACTAAAGGCGGCCGGAGAACAGTGGCAGAAGCAGTACCAGTACAATACCGGGACACAGCTTCAGTGGATGACAAAACAGGAAGCTTCCTGCATGGGATATGAACGCGTCAGCCGAACACCCCGTATGGCCAGACACGGCACTTCCACTCCAGAATCCGCCTATGTCAACAGCCCACAGTTTCTGCATGATGTGCGTTTCCACTGGCAGGAGTCCGTGAACAACTTCCTGAGCCAATATGCACCTGATATTACGGAACGGATTGATATGCGAAGCTACAAAGAACAGGGGCTCGGTAAGATTTCGCAGCTGCACCTCGGTCCCTCTGCCGTCAAGGAAGAGCGCAGACATTCCCGCCTCACCATAGAGGGAAAAGAGCTTGCAGGGAACATATCCGGATACTTGGCCTCACTGAACCGTGAAATACGGCGGCACAATCACATGATCGATCTTTACGCTGTGCAGGAACAGGAAGCAAAACAGATCGAGCAGGAGGCCGAGCGTCAGGCGGCCCTGCTGGAGGTTTCCCGCCGACAATGGATTTCCGCCCGATGCTATGATATCTCCCTGACAAAGCAGCTTCAGCAACTGACTGCGGATACTGAGCAGCTTCAGGAGCGACTGAGTGCTTTTCAAACAGAAAACAGCAATATCAACTCAAACCTCATGCGCATTCGATCTGAAAACGTCGATCTCTCTGCCAAGCTGGAAAACACGAGACGTCGCAATGACCGGAAACAACTGGAGCAAAAGATTCAGCAAAACAACCGACTCTTGCAACAAGGAGAGCAACTCCTTCAGCGGCTTCGTGTCCGCTACGGATATGAAGACGAATCCAAACTGCAAAAAAATCAGCAGCTCTTGAACCAAGCTTTTCGCAAGGTCCGGATGAAAGAAGAACTGCTGCATACAGCCAAGCAACAGGTTTCGGAATCAAAAGAGCGATATCTCAAACAAAAAGCCCTCGTTCCGGTAAGAATCAAACACCTCGTCGCAAGCTATCAGACCAGATACCGGCAGGAATTCACTGCCTCACAACTTGCCTCTGCCATCGGTGAAACCATGCAGCTCGTGCAGCAGGTGGAAGAATCAATTCTTCGTGAAGAAGAGCAAGTTGAATGGCAACAACGACAACAATGAAAGGAGTATTTCAACGATGATGACAAATAAAGCTCTTATCAATGCTATTGATGATTATATGGTCAAAGAGGTAACCACAACTCTCGCCGCCTACCAGAAAGCAAATAAGCTGAATTCCGTAAGAAGGGATCCAACTTCCGCTCTTTACCGCATGGATGCCTGCTATGCAAATTGGCACGACCGCAATGTCAACTCCGGCCGCTCGTGCATCCGTGACATTCCCTTCCTGATCCAACTCATAATCCTGAATCAGATTGTCCGAAACGAGTTTTTTGATGCTGTGTCAAATTAACCCTTACGTTTTCTTGGACCGCTTTTCTGCGACCGGGAAGGACAGAAAAGCGGTTTTATCCAGTGCCAAAATAGACGGTCGTCTATAATGGACTACAGAGCAACCGTCTATCTTAATTCGAGGAAAGCAACTATGAACAGGACCTATGGATATTGCCGAATCTCAACCGCCAAGCAGAACATCTCACGTCAGATCCGTAACATCACACGTTCCTATCCGGATGCCCGGATCATTGAAGAGACCTACACCGGAACCACGACGGACCGCCCGGCCTTTGACCGGATGCTGCGTCAGCTCCAATCCGGCGATACGGTAGTCTTCGACTCTGTCTCCCGCATGTCCCGCAATGCGCAGGAAGGCTTTGCACTCTACAAGCAGCTCTATGATCAGGGAATCCATCTCATCTTCCTGAAGGAGCCTCAGATCAACACCGACACCTACCAGCAGTCTCTGCAAACCGCCGTTCCAATGACCGGAACCGCTGTCGATCCGATTCTGAAGGGTGTGAACGCCTTCCTGATGTCTCTTGCCGAGACCCAGATCCGTCTTGCCTTCGAACAGTCGCAGAAGGAAGTGGACGATCTCCGCCAGCGAACCAGAGAAGGAATAGAAACTGCCAGACGGAACGGAAAACAGATCGGACGTCAGCCCGGCAGCCAGGTCCACCGGAAACGGGAAGCCGACATTAAGGAGCAGATCCGAAAATATTCCCGGGGCTTCAACGGGTCCCTGACAGATCCCGAGACCATGAAGCTGATCGGCGGCATATCGCGCGGCACCTACTACAAATACAAAGCGCAACTACGATAGGCGACCTTTTTCGACAGGCTGAATCGGGGCGCAGCCTACATTGGCTGCGCCCCGATGTTTTTTATTACTTCATTTTGCCCTTGTAGACTAAGTAGGAATACACATAGATCCAAATCGTGCCGCCGAAAATCGCCACCATCAGCACAACCATCGAAACGACCTCGCCCAGCGCCTTGCCGAATATGCTGAACAGCAGCATCAACACGCCCATTACCACAAAGGTAATGCCGCCCATATGCTGTGTGCGGTTCCAGTTATGCTCATCGTTGAGCGCCCACGGCGTCCGGCAGCCAAAGGTGTAGTTCTGCTTGATCTGCGGCATAAAGTTGCCCAAAACAAGGAACAGCACGCCGCAGCCGCCCAGCACCAGCGTCGACACCATGCTTTCGCCGCCCGGCATCAAGCCAAAGCTGTCCAGTGCAGACATCCACGACATACCGATCATAAACAGGGTCATCAGCAGGGTAAAGACATTCCACGCCTTTTCAAAGCGGGCAAAGTTTTCGTGCTTGGGGTCTATCCTGCGCACCACCTGCATCATCAATACGATGCCAAACGGCAAAAGCGCTATCACAAGAACCTGCCACTTGTCACCCCAGCCGTCCGCCTGACCGTTCACGCCCCAGTGCATCGGCACCATTTCGGGCAGGGCAGGGTAGACGCAGAGCTGCGCCGCAAGGTTTGCGGCACACAGCGCCAGCATAATCCAAAACAGCTTATTCTTTTTCATTGTGATTGCCTCCTTGCATAAGTCCCAAATCGTAAAACCATTTCATCAGTTCCTGAAACACCGTCATATTTACGTTGTACACGATGTTTTGCCCGCGGCGCTCATCCTGCACCAGACCGGCGCTTTTCAGTATCGCCAGATGGTGACTGACCGACGGCTTTGTCATATCAAACTGTGCGGCAATTTCGCCGGCGGTCAGCTCGTTTTGCGCCAACAGTTCTAAAATCCGGCGGCGCGTAGGGTCTGCCAACGCCTTGAATCCGTCCCCCATAGGTTTGGTTTCGCTCCTTTCGTAAGTTTTATATTTAGATAATTATCTAACTGTATTACAGTCAACGTACACCCGCTGACGTGCGCTGTCAATAGAGGAATTGCAATTTTTCTGATATGCAAAAAAGTACCGCCGAAGCGGTGCTTCAGACTGTCGATAAACCTAACGGGACGATTGCGAACTTTCGGCAGGTTTGTAGGGAACGGTCTTGACTGTTCCGTGCGACTTAACCGGATAGTACGATGTATCGGGAAATAGCGCGCCATTCGGCGCGATTTTAATGCGCTGCGCGCAGCCAGCGGTACGGCGCGGTCGAGACACGCGCCCTACATTACTACCCGAAAAAGGGCTTTTTCTACAAGCTGATATATATTATCAGATTTATTCACTTTAATATCATGTGATGCTACTCTTTCTTACCTCATCAGTTTCTCCCAATCCTCATTGCTGCTCTGTATTTCCTCAGACAGAGCGTTCAGCTCCTTGTCTTCATAGTAGGCTGCCCGTTGCAGCCGGTAGATGCCGTAGGGGCTGATCAGAAGCTCCTTCCCTTCGCTCTGCAAACGCAGCAGTTCATCCGCTGTGTACAGTGCCTGAAGCTGATAGGAAGTCGTATACTTCCGCGCAGCATAGCTGCCGGTGCTGCTCATCTGCCGCTGCAGGAACTGGCCGCCCAGCTTCTCAATCCATTGCGCGGTAGCGCGGTCCTTCGCCGACAGAATGACGGTATACTCGCAGTTACTCACTAAGTCATCCACTCCGGCCTTGGAGCCGATAGATTCTTCGAAAGAGGAAATCGTCTGATTGATGATGTAGAGAATCACTCCTTTGCTGCGCAGTGTCTTGATGGACGAGGTCAGGAGCTTTGCCATGTCTGATGAGCCATTCAGTACACGCGAAATCTCATCCAGAACGAACAGACAGCCTCTCCCGTTGTCCTTGGACGAATCCGGCAATTCCATGGCTGCATCCAGCATCTGCGCCAGAATGATACGTGTCAGAGAGCTGTACTGTTCCAGCTTCGATTCATCCAGTGTCAGGTAAACAGACCGCCGTTCCTGATGCAGCGTATCCGGTGATACCCTGCGCGGATTGACCTTCAGCATATAGCGAAGATCCTGATCGTTAGAAAAGACCGTCAGTCCATTGCACAGGCTGCTGTAGACCGATCCCAATGTCGCATTTCCTGCCTCCTTGATCATGCCGGAAAACTGATTCAGATACTTGTACTCCGCACTGGTAGGCCGTGCCGTCTCCAGTACGTGCTGAACCTGTTGCTCCACGGGTTCTCCCAGAATTCTGTCAATGATATCAATCATTTCCGGATTTTGTCCTCTGCTGAGCGCATCCTGTACATAAGCGATACTCAGACCATTTCCGAGATTCCGCGCAGCATCCACGAAATACGGCTGCTTGTCATTCGGCGACTTCGGAACCAGATAGAGTATGATCTGATTCATCGTGGTGATAATTTCCTGTGTGGTCGGCTTTCTGCCCCGATGCAACTTATACAGCATGTCATAGCCCATCAGAGACCGGTCATTGATACTGACAATGCAACCATTCTTATCCGAATAGCGGATGGACTTATAGCTCAGCTCTCCTTTCAGGTCCAGCACGAAAAGACTCCGCCGACCGGATTCCCCGTCTTCTACTTCATCACTGCTTTTCTTCCTTCCTGCATTCACAAGAAGAGTGGAGAGCAGCAAAACAGATTTTCCAGATCCGGACTGTCCCAGAACAAGCACATGTGCAGGACGTCCTGTATCACAGACATACCTGTTCCGGTATTTTCCGAGAATGATTCCCTGTGGGTGCTTCTTCAGAAGCTTCTCCGGCGGCTTTGGATGGTCAAACTTCTCCTTGCGGCTCCATGATTCCGGATCCCTCATGCTGCCTTCAACAAGAGCAAACATCCATGTCAGCACGCCGACCATCAGACAGATCCCGCGATATCCACCCTCTGCCAAAACAGCTTCTCCACTCATCTGCCCCATGCACCAATAACAAAGACCTGCCGTCAGAGGAATAAGTGGCATCGTAAACAATAAATACTGAATTTTCTTCATATACATACTCCTTTCGCCATGAATCGTGATACTTTAGAGTAAATATGCCTATCCGCTATATGCGATAGGAAAAAGGAGCCCTCTTATGGCGGATCACAAATTCCCCTGCCTCATGTTCTATCTGGAAAATCAGGCCTGTGCAGACAAGTTTCTTCGATTTTTACACGAGAATGGAATTATCCCTGAACTCATTGCAGAACATCAGGCAGGACACTCCTATGCAGTAGCCACTGACGATCTGGACAATGCTCTCCAGCACACAGCTTCCAAGGCTTCTGCTAATTCCATTGGGCGTCCCCGTGCTGATGTCACCGCTGATGCCATCGCTCATGAGTACTACGAACAGGGACTCTCCATTGCAACGATCATGGAGAGGTACGGAATCAGCCGTGCCACCGTTCACCGCAGACTGAATGAGGCTGCCGCCAAAGGCCTTCACACCCGCGATTACCGTCGCAACATGCCGCCTACTGCCTGAACTTCAGGAAGTCCTTTACCCTCTGCCGATCTGCCGGCGATTGATGCGTTTTGGCATATTCCAGCAGCTCAGGTGAGGCCTTTTCCCGGTATTCTCTGAGCAGATTTTCCATATAGTCAAAGTCATCTCCCAGCATCTGGAGCACAGCGGACATCGTCGGCAATGCGCTTCTGACATAGCGGAGCTGACGATCCATGTTAAGTACTTTCGTCTCCATGGTAAGCTGCATGTCCTTTGCATCCGTAATGAACTTCTTCCACTTGGAAAGCACTGTACAGCGCGTTATGCTTTTATTGTTCCGTCTGACAATACGGAAATAGTATTTCAACAGGCTTTGCGCAACGACCGACACATTGCCGTTCATCTGCACCAACTGTTTTGCTATGGTATTTGCCCTCTGTTTCTTAAGTTCGAATTCCCAGCGGACAGTATCTTCCGGATGCCAGCTCCAAGGCTCGGTATGACCGTTGTTTTCTTCTTCCTCCCGCTTGTTATAGATGCGGACAAAAACCATTCCTCTGCGGTTTCCATATGTAAGCTCGACTCCAACTTCCTGATTGCTTTTCTCATCTGTCCGTTTGCTGCTTCTCCGGAACTTGGTTACGATCTGTCCTTTCCTCTGATACCGGTACAAATCCGACATGGTAAAGTGACTTCCGCCAATGTCATCCACTGCCAGATCAATACGTGTAAAAGTGCCCCCGTGACTAAGGATCAGATTCAGGAAGAACGCAAGCCACGTACTCTCCGTTTGCTGATACCGGGCACAGATCGCCTGCTGCAAGTCTGTCACTGATCCACCGGGAATATCGATATGTGTCCCCATGGTACTTTTCCCCTCGGTCAAAATCGTGATACTTGTTCCTTTGATGAAGTGCTGGCACCGATAGCCTTGTCTTGCGCTGAAATTCTTGCAGCAAAGCCTGTCTGTCATCCCCAGCAATTCGATCACTTCCTCCTTACTTACCGGAGGCATGGATTTCAATGTAAAACCAATCCAATGAATCTCTGTTTCTACCACTCCGTTTCTTTTGTTCATTGCCCGCTCGGATTGAAATTGGTGTACCCGTTATACATAGGTTTTCCAATCCGTCCTTTCGAGCTGAAAAATGTCGGAGTTATGTATCATAAATGTCAGTATTATTGACACATCATTTCTGCATATTCTCTGTGCAAGGCTAAGAAAGGTTCTTTGCCCGCAACGAACAGGTCTTTGCGGATTAAAACAGTGATGATATATGAAAACCAGCACCACTCACTTTTCAAGCGATAGCATTCATCTTGTAAACGACACGGAATCTGCTATTCTGAAGCATGGAGACTCGGCATTGCAGGAGGAAATGGCACGAGAGACAACGAAACGAAAAATCTTATCAGAATACAATTTCACATTCCCAAATGGGCCGTGTAAAAGTGACGGTTACTACCACCTGCATCTTCATGATGCACACGGCAGAACCATCCCGCGCACAGTAAAGGCCAGAACCATTGAGGAACTTCAGGAGAAGATCTATCAGTATCACAGAGATCTGCTTGCTCTGGATCTCACCTTCGGTGACATGTTCCAGAGAGCACAGGAGGATGTTTTCCGCTACGTCAAGCCGAATAGCGAAGCCTACCTCAGCAAGAAGAACAGCGCCGCCCGCAGACAGCAGCACTACAACCGCTTCATTCAGGGCACCCGGTGGGCAAACATGAAAGTCCGCTCTTTCACGCCAATGGATATTGACGAGTTGCTTGTCTACAACCTGCATCGCTACGATCTTCGTTCACGGGCATTCGCCGGGTTGAAATCTATCATCAACATGACCTTTACCTACGCTGCCAGCCACGGATGCATTGAGCACAACCTCTTCCGTGAACTGGATATGAAGAAATACCACGACCTTCTTGTTCCGGATGCATCGGTCAGAGAGCGGGGATTTTCAGACGAGGAGATGGACAATATTCTGGATTACCTGCATGCAAAACAGCAGCAAGATCCTCGTTGCACCACAAGCTGGGCATTGGAGCTGGTTGTGATCTGCGCATTGCGAAGAGGCGAGGTTCCGCCGCTTCTTCTGAGTGACATCAGGGGCGGCACACAGCCGGGGCTGTACCTTCATCAGTCCTTGCTTCTGGTCAAGGACACCAAAAAGAAGCGGATTGACTACGTTCCGGTCAGTCACACCAAAACCCACAAGAACCGGCTGTATCCCATGTCCGATCAGCTGCAGGAGTTTCTGGGCCGCTATCTTCCGGTGAGAGCGCAGTATTATCCGACCAGTCCGTATCTCTTTCCGGCCAGAAGATGGGACAACAAGACACACCATTGGGATGAAGGCGGCATGATCACCGATCAGACCATTCCGAGCTACTACACGCGCATGTGTTCTGCACTTGGCATTCGGAAGGATCCGCTCTGCATGAGAGGGCCTCACGCGTTCCGGCGCAATGCCATCACGAAGACACTTGTCGCATCAGGAAACATTGATCTGACGGCACAACTTTTCGGAAATTCTCCGGACGCAATCCGCAGGTCGTATCTGCTGGATATGGATTATGACGCAAAACTGGCAGCCTTGAACAGCTGCCAGCGCAAAGAGGCATGAAAACGAGAAGAAGAATGAAGCACGAATTCGGGCAAAATCCCGCTCTTGTAACATTTAGTAACAAGTCAAAGGCCACCGAAGTTTCTCAACTCCAGTGGCCACAAAACAAAAAGAGCGACAGACGAGGCTCGAACTCGCGGTCTCCACCTTGGCAAGGTGGCGCTTTACCAACTAAGCTACTATCGCATTTATTATTTTCTTCCCTCAGATGATCTTCTGTAGAAGTTCTGTTCCTTGGGACGAGTGTTATAATACTATATCCTCAGAACGATGTCAAACCCTTTTTGAAAATATTTTAAAAAACTTTTTCGAGCGCATTTACGTTGTTTTCGATAAGGGTGCTGCCGCAGGCACACAGCCCGCAGCACCCTTATCACAAGTTAAGTCACCGCCGGAAAAATTTTCGAATCAGCGATAAGACTCCAGAATCTCAAGTCTGCACTTCAGCTCCTTCTGCAGAGACAAATAAATATACCTTCCGCTTCCGTCTGAGTAGTTTCCTTCCTGCTCCACCACAGCATCGAACTCCCTCCTGAGACGGTCAATGACTTCATCTGCATTGTCTACCTGAAATGCAATGTGATGAATTCCTTCCCCGTATTTGTCCAGATGATCTTTCCATACAGAGGGCTCCTGGTTTGGCTCGATCAGTTCAAGCTGAACTCCTGGTGTCAGATCGAAAAAGGCAAGCTTCGCAGCTGCCTTGGGTGCGGGTTCCCCGAAGACCTTTGTCTGTATGACATCAACCTCTCCCACCCCATTTGTCGCAGGCTCTGTCACACCAAAGAGCAGAGCGTACTTCTTTTTGGTCTCCTCAATGTCATTGACCACAAAGCCCACCTGCGAAAACCTTGCGTGATTCAGAATCTCCTTTAAGCTCATTTCCTTTTCCTCCCATGCTCTTTTATCCCGCACTCATTTGTCCTGTGCGAATGGTATCCATGCATTTATCCCCGGCATGTCCAGCCTCATACCAGGTCTGACTCTCCCCCGATTTCAGAATTCCTGTCAGGACATCCAGAACATGCAGTGTCATTTCTTTTCCAACGGCAGCCGGGCGATGCTCCTGGATTGCCCTTACCATTTCTGCGACGCCAAGTCCCCGGACATATTCACCAACATCCTGTGCCACCTCCGGCATCGCAAACGCTTCCCCGTTTCCATGGTCATCTCCGCCCATACAGACAGCAAGCCTTTGCTCTTTTCGATATATCTTCGGCACGCCTCCATGATGATTGGGATCCGGAACCATCATGGTTCCCTCCGTTCCATACACTTCAAACAGCGGAAGCGACGATTTCCAGATATCGAAGCTGAAGTTCATATTAACACGAACACCGTTTTCCATCTCCATCAGTACCGCATAATAGGTGGGAACCTGTACGTCAACGGTTTTCCCTTTGCGCGGCCCGTTGTAGATTTCTCTCTGATCAAAGCCCTTTCCCTGCAGAGAAATCAACCGCTTTACAGGTCCGAACATACTCACCAGAACAGTAAGATAATAGGCTCCCATGTCATAGACCGGTCCGCCTCCTTCCGAGTAGAACGGCTCCGGCGAAGGGTGCCAGGTTTCCACCCCGGAAGTCATCATATTGGCTGTGACATACAGCGGTTTTCCAATCCAACCATCCTGCAGCAGCTTCCTGCAGGTTGTCATCGCACTGCCAAGAAATGTATCCGGAGCACTTCCTGCATAAAGTCCCTTAGACTCCGCAAGGGTAAAAATTTCCTCCGCTTCCTCTACGCTCAATGCAAACGGCTTCTCACAGAAGACATGCTTGCCGGCATTCAGAATCCTACGATTGATTTCCGTATGAACCTTCGGAGGTGTCAGATTGATCACCAGCTCAATGTCTTTCCGCTCCAGAAGCTCATCCACGCTGCAGACAACAGGAATCTGAAATTCCTCCGCCAGTTTCTTCGCCTTGTCCATAGAGGCATTTGCCACCGCCTCAACCGAAGCAAGGTCTGAATACAATCGCTGCAAATCTCTTACATAAATCCGGCTGATCACACCGCAGCCAATGATCCCAAGCTTCATTGGATTCCCCCTTTTGAAATCAGATACCGATTCATCAATCTCTCCTTGCTCAGAATATTATAATAATATTACACTGTATGCAGCCACTGCGGCAAAAAAAGAAGCAGCCGAACGCATTGGTTTCAGCCGCTTCTTTTTTACTTTATTTGCTTTTTACAGATCCTTCTGCATCAGATCCCGGGGCTTTCCTCCATACTTCAGGCCGGACCACACCACCCGATACCCAATCTTCTCAAAGGACCTGTGACTGTATCGGTTCTCCGGATGAACTGTCCCCATAAGATGGGTATATCCCGCTGCCCTCAACTCCGCTTCCGGAAATTCCATAAGGCGGCTTTGAAGCCCATGTCCGCGGTGCTCCGGGAGAACTACTGCGGTGTCCATATGGACCACTTTTTTCAGCTCTTCCTCTGAAAAGTTAACGTGATGCCCAAGGTTATGTTCCGAAAGGCCCGGAATTTCCAGAAAGAACAGCCCGGCAGGAATGTCCTTCCTGTTTTCCACCGGAAGTTCCTCCCCGTTTCCATTCGCACTCTCCAGACGTTCCATCGCCAGATAGCAGAGAACCTTTTCCTGCCGGAAATCGCGCAGCTCTTCGTCCAGATTATCAATGGAAAACCAAATCTGCTGCTCCGCGGGCATTTCCTTCTTCACCCGGATCACCATCTCCCGGACCAGCTGTTCCTCGCCGGGGACGGCCCGGCGGATGTAATACGAATCCGTCATTCTCTCTCCATTTCTCTTATGCCAGCAGCTGTGCAAAAAGAGGACACAGGACTGCCGTCAGAATTCCGGCAACCGCAATGGACAGGCCGCTCATAGCGCCTTCTACCTCCCCCATCTGCAGGGCCTTGCTCGTTCCCACTGCATGTGCAGAGGTGCCGATTCCGACGCCCTTTGCAATGGGATCCGTTATATGAAACCACTTGCAGACTGCTTCTGCAAGCAGATTCCCCGCGATTCCTGTCAGAATTACAATGGCTCCGGTCAGAGCCGTTATCCCGCCAAGCTCTCCTGCGACATCCATGCTGATCGCCGTCGTCACCGACTTCGGAAGAATGGTGACATACTGCTCATGGGACAAGTCAAAAAACAGTGCCAGAGCAAGCGCACTCCCCAGACTGACAAAGGTGCCCACCGAAATACCCGCGATGATCGCCGCGGCATTTTCCTTCAGAAGATCCCATTTCTCATACAGCGGGATAGCCAGACTGATGGTCGCAGGCAGAAGAAGATAGCTGACCGGTGCCGAACTTTCCTTATAGTCCGAATAAGGAATCTTCAGAACAGACAAAAGAATGATCACGAAGATGCTGCCAAGAAGAAGCGGATTAAAAAATGCCTTTCCGGTCAGCCGGTTGATCAAGGCACCAAGGCCAAAAGCCGCCAGTGTGAGAAGAACACCCCAGACCGCAGAAAGGGATAGAAAATCATTCAATAATGCCGTCATCGTGCCTCCTCCTGTTCCGTTTCCTGATCGCCGCTGCTGTTCTGTTTTCTTCTGGAAAAGCTCTGTGTGGTTCGTCCCGCAGATGCCAGAACCAGAATCGTGACCGGAACAATCGCAAGGAGAATCGGAATAATCATTTCTCCAAGCTCTCCCCACAGCTCCATTACCCCGACCGCTGCCGGCACAAACAGAAGCGGAAAGATTCCGGTCAGAAAATTTCCAACCTCCTTCACCTGCTCCAGTCTCACAATTCCCGTCTTCAATGCCGCCAGCAGCAGAATCAGGCCGTAGATGCTGGCCGGAACCGGAAGCGGCAGAACCTCGTGCAGGATTTCTCCCAGAAAGCAGAACCCCATAATGCGTGCAAACTGATACAGATAGCACATAAAAATCCCTCCCATCGCTCATAATTCGCTAAGAAAACGAACATTCCCATTGTAAGCGATGGAGGGATTGATTCAATGGCACTGCATAAACTGTCTGTAAACTGCCAAGTTTTAGCTGGTTGCACCCGTTCCTTATAAGAACCGATTACAGCAACTCCTTGTAGAAGGGGATCAGAACCGAGGCAGACTTCTTCAGCGCTGCTTCTTCATCCTCCTTCAGCTTGATTTCAACAATCTCACGGGCACCGGTCTTGTCAATGATGGTCGGCATGCTGAGGAACACATCGTCCAGTCCGTAAAGCCCGTTCAGGCATACCGATACCGGGTAGATCCGGTTCTCATTGAACAGAATCGACTTTACGATTGCCGTAGTGGATGCCGCAATGCCATAGCAGGTGTTGCCCTTGCGGTTAAAGATCTCCCAGCCGGCCTGAATGGTCTTCTTCAGGAGGTCCTCCTTCGTGATATTCTTCGTGCGGTCCGCATTGTCCTGCATAACATCGTCCACCTGCTTGCCGCCGATGGTTGCAGAATTCCAGGAAACAAATTCACTGTCTCCGTGCTCGCCGCAGACAAATGCCTCCACGCTCTTGGCATCCAGATCATACATTTCCGACAACTCACAGCAGATTCGTGCCGTGTCCAGCGTTGTGCCACTTCCGATCACGCGGTTCTTCGGCAGCCCGGACAGGCGCCATACATAATAGGTCATGATGTCGACAGGATTGGATACCACAACAAAAATTCCGTTGAAGCCGCTCTTCATCACCGAACCCACGATACTCTTCATAATCTTCATGCTGGGCTCCAGCATCTTCAGACGATCATGAGAATCCTTCGGCATCGGAGCTGACGCCGTGATAATAACGATATCTGCGTCCGTACAGTCCGAATAATCTCCGGCCTTTACCTGAATGTTGCGGTTCATGAAATAAATGGAGTGCTGCATATCCAGTGCTTCCGCATATGCCTTATCCTTGTTGACATCGATCAGCACGATCTCCTCGCACAGTCCCTGATTGACAATGGTATAAGCCGTTGTGGCTCCCACATTACCGACACCGACGATTGCTACCTTGGAATTCTTAAAGCCCATCTTAACCTCCTGCTGTTTTACGTCTGACTCTCTATTCCCGGTTTTCCTTTCCTTCAACTATTATAGTCTTTGCCATAGGCAAAACAATGGTCCTTGACCGGCTTCATCATTCTTTTCTCATATCGTTGTCATTTCCTTCCCGATATTGGAAGAACCATTTTAGTAGGCTATGATGAGGCCGGAAACGGTAAAATACATGGTAAGGTACGTGATATTTTATCTGATGCATTGCTGCAGGGGATCCGCAGCAGAAAGGGGAACTATGAAAATCGTAATTATCGGCGCAGGGGCAATGGGCTGCCTCTACGGTGCCTATTTAAGCAGAAACAACGACGTCGTCATGCTGGACAGCTACAAGCCTCAGGTGGATGCCATCAACGAACACGGCATCCGTGTTCTTGAAGAGGACGGTACCGAAGGCATCTATGATCACGTCCGTGCGGCACTTTCCGGAGAATACCGGGAGGAGGCTGACCTCGTCATCGTTTTTGTCAAATCCACCTTTTCCGAGGACGCGCTCCGCACCAACCGCAGACTCTTCGGCGAGAAGACACTGGTGATGACGCTGCAGAACGGAGCCGGAAACGACCGCAAGATCGCACAGTACGTCGACAAGAAGAACATCATCATCGGTACCAGCAAGCATAATTCCGTCAATCTCGGTGGCGGAGAGGTACGCCACAGCGGGCACGGTACTACCACCATCGGCAGCAACCTGAAGGAGAACGCAAACCTTGCAGTCATCCGTGATCTTCTGGAGGAAAGCGGCTTCCATGCGGAAATCACCGAGGACATTCAGCGCATCATCTGGAGCAAGCTCTTCGTCAATCTCTCCATCAACACCTTTACCGCCATCACCCGCTCTCCCATCTGCTCCATGATCGACAATCAGTATGCGTGGGATTTTGCCGAAAAAATGATCTGTGAGGCGGTCGATGTCGCCGAGGCTGACGGCACCCACTTCTCCTACATGGAGGTTCTGAATATGGTGCACCACGTCTGTGAGGACGCAGGAAAAGGCTTCTCGTCCATGTCGCAGGATGTCATGCACTGCCGCCGTACCGAAATTGACGCCATCAACGGAGCCATTGTCGAGCAGGCAAAGCTCTATAACGTTCCCGTTCCGTACAACACGCTGATCGTGGATCTGATCCACGCCATCGAAGGCTCCTACAAATACCAGAAGCAGCAGTAACCGGTCCGGCACGTCAGCGGGTTAAGTCCTTCACCCATTTATATTTCCGGAAATGATACAGCACCCACGGCAGCTTGCCAACCTCGTCGACACAGGTGCAGGCATAGATCACAACCACCGGCCAGTGGAAGAAATAGGTTCCGGCAGCCGCAAGGGGGATGGCGATACACCACATGCAGACCGCAAGGCTGTACATATCAAATAGCGTATCACCGCCCGCACCGAAAATCCCATTGATCGTCACATCATTCACTGCGCGCCCGATCATATAGAATGCCGTTACAAGGAGCATTCGCTTCAGATAGGAGACGGATTCCGGAGTCAGCTTCACGAAGTGCAGAATAACCGGAATCGACACGCACATCAGAGTCAGCATGATAAGTCCCGAAAGGAACGAGATTTTCATCAGGCGGATTCCGTAGCTTTTCCCCCGCTCCAGATTCCCTGCTCCCAGCTCATTTCCGACCATGATCCCGGCAGCACCCGAAATACCGCCGCTCAAGCAACAGATCACGTCACGGACCACGGCGGCCACCGAATTTGCTGCAGCAGCGTCCGTTCCCAGATGCCCCATGAAGGAAGGATAGGAAGCGAACCCGATGCCCCAGAAAAGGCTTGCCCCCAGAAGGGGCAGCATGCATCTGCGGAAGTCCCGTGCAAGCTCACGGTTCCGGTAGAACATCCGGCTTGCGTCAGGATGCAGATATCCAGGTCTCAGCGAAATAAAAATCGCGGCCGCAAGCTCCAGAATTCTTGAAATCAGCGTAGCCGCAGCAGCGCCGCGGACCCCCATTTCCGGAACTCCCGCAAGTCCGTAAATGAAGACTGCGTTCAGCACAATATTGATGCAGACCGTTGCCGAGCTGATCGCCGCCGTTGTTTTTGCATGGTCACTGATCTTCATGACCACCAGATAGCACTGCGAAATTCCCGTGATAAGGTAAGAAAATGCAGCAATCCGGAGATATTCCGCGCCGTACGTGATCAGAATTTCCTCATTGGTAAATATGCGCATCAGGTATTCCGGAAGGCAGAGACATGCCAGACAGAAAACCGCAGAAATGATTCCGCACAGGCGCAGTGCCATGCAGAAAATATCATCCACCGTGCGGGCATCCCCTTTTCCCCAGTACTGGGCCCCGAGAATACCAAGTCCCGCCACCGTTGCGCCCAGGAACATGTTCTGAATGAACTGAAACTGCGTTGCCAGAGACACTGCTGACATATAGTTCTGATCCATGCCCCCCAGCATGAAGGCATCTGCTACTGCCACCAGCGCCAGCATCAGATTCTGCAGAACAATCGGCACCATCAGTGTCCAGAGTTTTTTGTAAAATACATCGTTTCGGTCCTTGAACATGCTTTTCTTCCTATTCCCGCTTTCTAATCTTCTTTCCGTTTCAGGTTGTCAAAATTAAACACATCGCTCATGGAGAATACCAGCGGATTCTCCTGCTCGCTGATCATGGATTTCAGCTTCTTAAACATCTGCTCATCCCTGGACTGTCGATACAGGTTTGCCGTATTGCGGGCGTCCACCAGCCCGTCATGCGCTCTTCCGTCAAAATCAAGGCCGCCGAGCCCCACCGCTTCCTCCAGCTTGATCGGGTGACGGATGCCGACCAGCCGGCTGAATTCCTTCTGAAAATCCTTCCAGTGCCGCAGCATATACGTCAGCTTTTCATCCGGCTTGATGCCCTTGAGACGGCATTCTCCGCGAATCTGATTCAGATCGGCCTTGCTCCACGAATACATGGTGTAGCCTTCCCCGCACCAGTCCGCAAAGCGCTCCAGCACCTCGGGAAACGCATCTGCCTCCGCCACCATCTGCGTCGTAATCCCGGTCAGCTCTTCATACCGGGGCAGAATTTTCTCACTGTACAGCGGCTTTACATACTCGCAAAAGGACGCAATTTCCTCATACCGCTCATCCAGCATGACCGCGCCGACCTCAATGGTCTCAAATTTGAAAATCGTCCGCTCCTGTACATATTCCGGAGCAACCGGATGCATCTCCAGATCCACAAAAATTCGATTCATCTTTCTACCTTTTCAGCTCCAGAAGACCGCTTCCCACCGCAATGGCAAGGTCCAGCTTCTTCTGCATTCCATCATCGAATTGTACCATAACACGGTTTTTCTTTTCATCCAGTACCAGAATACCTCCGCAGCCATAGCGCGAATGGATCACTCTTTTCTGCCCCTGCTGCACCTTCTCACAGAATTCACGAACTTTATCCGGATTCCGGACGCCTTGTCTGGCCGTCTTTTTCGCGGAGCGAACTGCCGCATGCCTTGGCGGCAGAAGCTCTTTTGCAAATTCAGACCCCTGCGGAAGCTTCAGAATGGTCAGCTCATTCCTGGCGCGGGTTATCCCGACATAGAAAATGCGCCGCTCCTCCTCATAGGCCACCAGTTCTTCCTTCCCTTCCCTGCCCCTTTTTCCTGTCGAAGGAGAACATGCCGGGAAAACACCGTCTCCCACATCCATCAGAATGACACGGTCATATTCAAGTCCCTTGCTTCCGTGAATGGTAGAGAGAATAAAGCTGCATGCCGGATCATATTCTTTTTCCCGGATGGAGGTCTGAAGGCTCTGCATTCGGAGAAACAACGCCTCCATCGAATTCTCTCTGGCGGCGAGGAATTCCAGAAGATCCAGCTTCCCGCGTCCAAGGCTCATGCGCTCCAGATACGCGCCGTACCCAAGAGGTCCCTCGATCAGCTGCACCGCCGTCAGGGCCGGCCCGTGAAGAATTCGATTTCTGTGTCGCTCCAGCTCACGGATTGCCTTTCGGACATATTCCGGCGTCCTGGGATTCTCCCACAAGGCCGTAAGCAACGACATTCCCCCCGCAAGCCGGCAGACCTCCTCCGCCATCTGCTTCGAGACGTACAGGCTCAGCTTATAATAAATCTGAAGAAAAAGCTCCTGATCCGATGGATCCTGCAAAAAACGGTAAATTGCAGCAATGTCATATATCACACGGCTTGTGAAAAAGGACAGGTCCGCGCTCCGCACATTATAGGAAATTCCTTCCCGCTCAAGGCGATCCATCAGGGGAACCGCGCTTTCGTTGTTGCGGTACAAAACCGCCGTGGTTTCCGTCCCTCCGCCTTTTTCTGCACACTCTTTTGCCGTCTGTACCAGATAGCTGTACTGATCCTCTCTCTGCTTTACCGAGAAAATACGAACCTTGGTGTTCTGCTCTCTGGCCGGAATCATCGTCTTCCGATGGCGCAGCCGGTTATGAGCGATCAACTGACCGGCTGCCTTCACGATTGCCGCATCCGAACGGAAATTCTGCTCCATGAGAAGCACCTTTGCGCCCGGATGATCCTTTTCAAAGGAAAGGAGCGCCTCCGGATATGCCGCACGGAATCCGTAGATGCTCTGATCCTCATCGCCGACCATGAACAGGTTTCCGTTTCCCGCAAGAAGCTTCAGGATCCGGTGCTGGATTTTCGACGTATCCTGTGCCTCATCCACACACAGATACCGGTATCTGGCCCGGTACTCGGAAAGAAGCTCCGGGCAGCGCATCAGAATATTCAGTGCATAGACCATCTGATCGTCGTAATCCATCAGACCCTGCCGCTTCATTTTTTCGCAGTAGCTTTGATAGATTTTTGCAAGCGGATAGCCGGCTTCCTCCTCCAGCTTCTCCAGCTCCTTTCCGGTAAGCTGCATATTCTTGATATAGCTGACCCGGCTCCGAAGCTCCGCCGTCTCCGACTCCGTGGGAAAGCTTCCCGCAGCGTCAATGTAAAGGCTCCGGAGAAGCTTCAGAATCTCACCCTCGTCCGTCTGCAGCGCAAACGGCTCCTTCCCGATTCTGCGTCCATAATCTGCGATCACACGGGCGCAGATCCCGTTGATGGTCCGGAACTCAAGTCTGCTCGCCGCATCGGAAAACTCCGCGCCGAACATCCTTTCAAACCGCCTTCGCATGTCCTTCGTCGCCGCCACGGTATAGGTTACGGTCAGGATCTCCTCCGGCAAAATGCCAAGGCAGAAGAGCATATATCCAAGCCTTGCCACCAGAACGGTTGTCTTGCCGGCTCCCGGAACAGCAAGAACAAGGACAGGACCGTTCACTGTCTGAACGGCCCTGTCCTGCTGATCTGTCAGCTGCAGAGAATATTTCTTTTTATATTCTTCAAACGTCATGAAATTCATCCGCGCCGCATCCCGGGAAGCTTCCTGATCAATACGTGCCTTCCAGATTGGCGGTATCCTCTACCACATTCTCCTTTACCTTGGAGCTGCGTCTCTTCTCATTCAGCTTCTCAAGATACAATTCCTCATTAAACGGGATTTCCACCATCTCGTCAAGCCACGAAGACAGATGCATGGCATTCGACAGCGTAAGTCCGTTGATTCCTTCCCTTCCGTCCGCAATCAGAGCTCCGCCCATCCGGATGTGATCTGCAAATGCCTGCAGAACTCCGTTGTGCTGCGGATTTTCCGAGCTGATTTCCTGCGGAACCTCCTTCCCTGCAGGAGGTACAAAGCCCTCTGTTGCCGTGAAGCAGTACTCTCTCTCGTTCACCTCCAGCTCATACACGGACAGCTGATCGTGTTCACAGACGATCTTCGCCTTCTCCAGGTCCACCTCAAAGCGGTTCGTTCCGGGTGCATCTCCGGTCGATGTGATAAATACGCCGGTGCCTCCGTCCGGGAACTCCATGTATGTTGTCACATCATCCTCAACCTCGATGTGATGCCATTTTCCCTCATGAAGGAAGCTTCGTACACGCACCGGCATTCCGCAGATCCACTGCAGGAGATCCAGCTGGTGCGGGCACTGGTTCAAAAGGACGCCTCCGCCCTCTCCGTCCCAGGTTGCTCTCCAGTCTCCCGAATCGTAATAATGCTGCGTGCGGTACCAGTCGGTGATGATCCAGTTCACTCGCTTGATCTTTCCGTACTTCCCGCTCTGCACCAGCTCGTGCATCCGGATATAGACCGGATTCGTTCTCTGGTTGAACATCATGGCAAAGGTAAGCTCCGGATACTCGTCTGCACACGCGATCATTTCCCGCACCTGCTTCGTATACACACCTGCAGGCTTCTCACAGATCACATTCAGGTGATGCTCCATGGCTTTGATCGACAGCTCCGGGTGCTGATAGTGCGGTGTGGCAATCAGCACAGCGTTGACCTCCGGATCCTCCAGAAGAGCCTCGCCATCCTCGTAGATCTTTACATCCTCCGGAAGGCTCTCCTTTGCCCACTCTCTTCTCTTCTCTTTCCGGTCAGCAACGGCAACAAGCTTCATTCCCTGAATGTCCCCGTTTGCAATCCGCTGCGCATGGCTGGAACCCATATTTCCGATTCCGATGATTCCGATTTTTACAATTTTTTCACTCATACGATTAAATTTCTCCCAGAATCTTCACCAGACTCTCGTGTGCAAGTGTAAAGGACTCCTCACCGGTCAGCTTCTCCTTCTTCTCACTCTTTCCGTTTTCCAGAGCAGAGAAGCCGGCAAAATCAGCAAGATGCGGCTCCAGCGAAAGGAAACCCTCATATCCGCTCTCCTTGAGCATCTTCAGAATCTCCTTCACATTTCCGTCGCCATGGCCCGCAGGAACCACATGTCCGGACTCCCACTCAGCATCCTTCACATGTACATACTCGATGTACGGCTTTAACATCTCATACGCTTCCTTCGTATCCTGATGGCACTGAACGAAGTTTGCAAAATCAAAAACGGCCTTGAAGTGATCGCTGTAAAACTCTTCCATCAGCTTTCTGCAGCGATCTGCCACATCACCATAAATTTCCTTCTCATTCTCATGAAGAAGAATGACGTTGTGCTTTGCTGCGTAATCAGCCATTCTTCCCACTCTGCGGAACACCTCATCGTGATACTTCTCCGGGTCCTCCCCCTCCGGCATAAAGAAGCTGAACATCCGGATGTACGGAACCTCCATCACATGTGCAATATTTACCGTGTGGCAGAACAGCTTGAAGTGGTCCTCAAAATCCTGCGTAATCGGTATCTTGCCAATCGGGGATCCGACAGAGGACAGATGAATGTCATTCTCATCCAGCTGCTCCTTGATCTTCTCCACCTCATCCAACGGGTACTCCACAAGTCCCTTTCCGTTTGCTCCGCGCATCTCCACATAATGCATGCCGAGCTTCTTCAGCACACGGATCTGCTCATCCAGCTGCGGATTGATTTCATCCGCAAAGCCGCTCAATTCTATCCTCCATGTCTTCTCCATATATGTTCCTTCTTTCTCCGCACATGCGGATTATCCTTTCAATCCCGAGGTTGCGATTCCTTCTACCAGCTGCTTCTGGAAAATGAAGAAGATGATCAGAATCGGAATCAGAGATACCACCGCCATTGCAAACATTGCGCCGTAGTCCGAGGTGGAACCCGGATCCGCGAACAGCTTCAGCGCAAGCGAAACCGGATACTGCGCCGCCTTGTTGATATAAAGCAGGGCGGACATAAAGTCATCCCATCTCCACATAAAGGAGAAGATTCCTCCCGTCACCAGGGCGGGTCTCATAAGAGGAAAAATAATCCGGAAGAAGATGCTGTAATAGGAACAGCCATCGATCTTCGCAGCCTCATCCAGATCCGTCGGAATTCCTTCGATGAAGTTCATCATCAGATAAACAAAATATCCCTGCACCGCAAAGAAAAACGGCACGATCAGAGGAAGGTACGAACCAACCCAGCCAAGCTTCTTATACCACAGGTACTGCGGTACCATCAGAATCTGTCCCGGAAGCATCATCGATGCCAGCATTGCAGCAAACAGAATTCCTCTCAGCTTGAACTTCTTGCATCTTGCAAAGCTGTATGCCACGAAGGCAGAGGACATCAGCGTACCGAAGGTTGCAACGATCGCAATGAACAGGGAGTTCTTGAGGAATACGCCGAACGTGATTCCCGCAAAGCCCTTCCAGCCGTTTGCATAGTTGTCAAAGGTGATGTGTGTCGGAATCAGCTGACCTGCTGTCGTAAAGATGGTGGTAGTCTCCTTCAGCGAGCTGAAGAACATCCACATCAGGGGATAGAGCATGACCAGCCCGAATCCGAAGACCAATATGTGATAAATGGACGCACTAACGATTCGTTTTGTTTTCATTCGGAATCCCCCGCATCATATACCCAGAATTTTTTCGTCTTGAACAGCAGCAGCGTGAACAGTCCGATGATGAGCAGCATCACCCATGCCATTGCTGCGCCGTAGCCTGCGTTATTAAACTGGAACGACTGCTGATACATGTAAACCGCATAGAACAGCGTCGTGTCCATCGGCTTTCCCTGTGTGATGATCAGGCTCTGCGTAAATGCCAGGAAGCCGTTGATCATCTGCATGACAAGGTTGAAGAAAATGGTCGGTGTCAGAAGAGGGAGCGTAATCTTGAAGAACGTGTAGATCTTTCCGGAGCCGTCCACTCTTGCCGCCTCATACAGGTCGACCGGAATCTGCTTCAGGGATGCAAGGAATACCAGCATCGACGATCCGAACTGCCATACCGTCAGGATGATCAGAACCCAGATTGCCGTCTTGGTATCCCCGAGCCAGGCCCTGTGGCAGTCGATTCCAACCATCTGGAGCAGGCTGTTGATCGTTCCGTCTACAGCGAACATTCTCTTCCACAGAACCGCCACAGCTACCGATCCGCCAATGATGGAGGGCAGATAGTAGGCTGCACGGTAGAAGCCGGACATCCTCGAGTTCTTCTCAAGAATCATCGCAACGATCAGCGCAAAGACGAGCTTGAGCGGCACCGACACGAAGGCGAAGTAGAAGGTAGCCTTCAGCGAATGCTTGAACGTGACACCGCCGGTGAACATCTTGACATAGTTGCTAAGTCCCGAGAACTTCGCCGGTGTCAGAATGTTGTAATCACAGAAGGAGTAATACAGTGACATCAGCATCGGTACCAGAAGAAACATCAGAAAGCCGATGGTGAAAGGAAGAGCAAAGACAAAGCCGCAGGTGCTTTCTTTGTTCATGAATTTTCTTATTTTAGTTCCCATTATTATTTCCCCCGCCGCAGTTCGCGGTACTGGTTTACGGTAACTCAAGGCAAAAATCGGGCTCCGAATGTCCCTGGCCACATGGCGGAACAGTCGTTGCCCGATCGGAAGGGGAGGCCCCTTGCGCCTCCCCCTTCTGTAATGAACCCAAGGAGTTTCCTTATTTCATCGTATTCTGACCTTCGTTTCCGATCAGTTTCCCCACAGCGCAGCTGCCTTTTCGCAGAGCTGCTTTGCTGCATCCTCAGGAGAAGTCTGGCCGTAGCCGACTGCCTCCTGCAGCTTGCCAAGCGTATCGCTGAACTCGCTCCAGCCTTCCGGGTTCGGAGGGTCGATCGGGGAGCAGCTCGGAGTAACAACATCCGTTACATAATCCATTGCCTTCTGATCGGTCTCGGAAATCTTATCCTTCAGAGAATCTGCAATTGCAGTCGAAACGGGAACGCCGCGCTCTCCAAGAAGGATGTCATTGCAGTCTTCCGAATTGATGAGATAGTTCAGAAGTGCTACGGCAGCATCAGGATCCTTTGTGTTCGCACTTACAGAGAAGTACATCGAAGGCTTCAGATAGCTCGACTTCTGCGGATCTGCAGTCGGGATAGTCATCAGTGCAATCTCGGTTCCTTCCGGAGCAGCGGACTGGTATGACGTCAGCATGTTGGAGCTTCCGTTGATCTCGCACCATACCATGGTCTCCGGGCTTGCGCCGTAAACGAGCGGATCATCCTCAACACCGGTGGAGGTTGCCAGATCCGGAGTCAGATGCCAGCCGTCGTTGATGCCGTCGGCAAGAATCTGGAAGTACTCCGTGATATCCTCTTCTCCAACAGGGAGCTTCGCCTCTGTGAAGGGAGTTCCTCTGCCGCGGAGCCACTCAGAAAGGTAGCTGCCGCCCTTCTCGAGACCTACATTGTATCCGGTCTTCTCCTTCATAACCTTTGCGATCTCAATGAACTCGTCCAGAGTCATGTTCTGCTTGATCTCAACACCAGCCTCTTCGGTTGCCGTCTTGTTGTAGAACAGGCAGGATCCGGTAACACCGGAAGGAATGCCATAGTTTCCATCTCCAATCTGGCCCATTGCTACGATGTTGTCCGGAATGTTGGAAACATCGAGAGCGCCGCTCTCAATGTAGGGAGTCAGATCGAGAAGCTGACCGGAATTTACATACTGATCGATGTAGGAGTAATCCATCTGGATAACATCCGGAAGAGCATCTCCTGCAGAATCCGTTGCGAGCTTCTGCCAGTAGTCATTCCACTGGTTGAACTGGCCTTCCACCTCAACATCGGGATTCAGCTCATGATACTTGTCCAGAGCCTGCTGGGTTCTCTCGTTGCGAACCTGATTGCCCCACCATGCCATCACGAGCTTCTTGCTGCCGGATCCGCCTGCATCCTCTGCCGCAGCTTCGGTGCTTCCTGCTGTATCCTGTGCAATAGAGCCGCTTTCGGAATTTCCGCCGCAGCCTGCCAGCATCGCCGCACACATAGAGCCTGCAAGCACTGCTGCAATGATCTTCTTATTCATTTCCATCCTCCTGTTTGCAAATCAAAAACTCACCAATACATCTTTCATTCAGCCGGCCTGATTGAAATTTGTTTTCCTGATCTGCATAGAGCATAGCATGATCCGTTTGTGCTGTAATACAAGTAAATAAGCCTATAACATTGCGGAATCAAACTTCCCAGCGTACAATATGTTCATGTTCAACGATTTTTGTCATTTCAATTTGTGTAATCGGACAATTGGTCTATTTTATGTGTGAAAGAGCACGCTTTTTGTTTTTCACACAGTTCCGCAAAGGAGTGTGAATCAACATGTCGGTTTCAAAGGACCTCATACACAACACCCTGCTCTCCTGGGAGACGCAGGAGGACAACATCAGCTGCTTCTATAAGGAAGAACCCATTGATTTCAAAATCCGGTTTCTGCACTGTCACGATGGCTATGAGGTTCTAATGATGAAACGCGGAAACGTTGGCATGCAGATTGAGGATCGCATGATAACCCTGCAGCCTGGCGACATTGTGCTGATTCCGCCTTATGTGTTTCACTTTGCCTGTCAACAGAGCAGCGACACCTACTGCCGCGTTGTCCTCAACATGAAGGAGACCGTGATTCAGTCCCTGATTGCCAGTGATGAAAGCTACCGGCACATCACCGATGTTTTTTACCAGACCCCTGATTATCATATTCACGTAAACGGAAGCACGCTTCGTCAGCTGATCGATCTTGCGTGTGCGCTCGAAGCCGCCTCCGGAAGCAAGGCGGATGCGTACGGAGCCAATATCCTGTCGAAATCACTTCTCTCGATCATTCTGGTGATCCTGAACCGCTAGGCTGCTGCCTCCAGTGTTGCCCCTATTCTGCCGCAGACACAGGCTCCCAGCATGCCGAAGGTTGTAACGGATGTCATTCACTACGTGGATCAGAATCTTGCCGGAGATCTTTCCGTGTCCGGCATTGCGGAAAGCGTTCACCTGAACTCCGTGTATCTCACCCGGCTGTTCCGCCAGTATTCCGGACTCTCCCTCCAGCAGTACATCATCGAAAAGAGACTGGCCGAAGCGAAGCGGATGCTTCGAAACGGCCAGTCCCCGACAGATGTCTGTTACGCCTGCGGCTTCAACAATTATTCCAATTTCTCACGGACCTTCACCAACCATGTGAAAATCTCGCCCCGACAATATCAGGAGAATTCGCGCGCTCAGTTTACTCCTGTACGGGGATGATGACACAGATATCCCGAAGTATTTACTGCTGCGGAGAAACAATCTCCGCAGCCATGTCCATCATCTCTTCCGAGGAAAGATCCGTATTCATTGCGTACAGAACATACTGCAGTCCCTCCTTCCGGAAGGTAACACCGCGATATATCAAGGTCTCTTTCTCATCCGATCCGTAGCTGATGCTGAAGCCTGGATCGTTCTGATCTCGTTCCTTCTCTTCTTCGGTCGGCACATAATCTGCCGGAACAAACATACACTCAATCTCTCTGTAGTATAATGAGACGTCGTCTGCCTCTCGGGTTTCCATGCTGTTCTCCGCAGGATCTCCATAGCTGTCTCGCACCTTGGAAACACTCAGATTCACTTCTTCGACATCGGAGTTTTCTCCGTCCTGCTGATATACAAATGACATTCCCTTTCCAGGATTTCGTTTTTCTCCGTCTTCTGTGTAATCCGCAATATCGGTTATACTGATGCTCTTCATTGTATAACCGTTAGAGAAGCTCTCCGGTGTATAGAACTGCATTCCTGCCCTCTCTTCCGCTTTTCCGAGATCCTGATATTCCCAGTAATCTCCGCCTGCACTGCTCCCCATGACGATTCTTGTGATCTTTCCACCGGCAAAAACCGCTCCACCGCCAAGAATAAAACAAAGTGCCGTTGCTGCTGCCATTTTCGGCAGATTCCATCTGTTCCTTCTTCTGTTTTCTGCTCTGTCCTTCATGCCTGATTCCTTCTCCATTTTCAGATTTTCACGCTTCCTTTGCTCATACATCTCCAAAATCCGACTGTGAATTCTCTCTTCACATGCTTGTGAAGGGATTTCCTTCTCCATTTCCACCTTCATAGTATGAGTAATTTTCTGCTCTTTACCGTTCCATGTCTCGTTCATAACGATCGAATCCTTTCCCTAGTCATTCTTTCGTATACCCTTCCTGTTCAAGCGCCTTCATTAACTTCTTCCGTGCGTTGTACAATCTGGACTTTACTGTTCCCTCCAGGCACCGGCATATCTTTGCGATTTCTTTTATCGACAGCTCATCATAGTAGTACAGAACCAATACCTCCCGGTGCATCGGATCCAGACGCAGCAACGCATTTCGGAAAATCCGTCCCTGAATTTCCTCCGCCGAATCCACAGGCTGTACCACTGCATCGGATCCTGCTGACAAGAGCCTGCTCTCCATATTGTTTTGATGAAAGATCTGCTCTTTCTGATCTTTGCCCAGGCTTCCCGGTTCCACCGGAATCTCACGGCTCTTTTTCTTTCCGGCACGATATGCAATATGTGTCAGAATTTGAAACAGCCAGGATTTCAGACCGTTCTCGCTGCGAAGATCACGGATGTGCAAATATGCTGTTACAAAGGTCTCCTGAAGAACATCCTCCGCATCCTCACGGTTTCCCAGAATCAGTAAAGCCGTCCGATACAGTGGAAGATGGTATTCGGCATAGAGCCTGTCAAAAGCCTCCGGTTTTCCTTCCTTTAATTTCGTTATGAAGTCACATCTTCCCAATGGTTTTCCTTTCCATGCTGCCGCGCCAGCAGCACTCCGGGAATTTCACTCTGCAGAAACTCTCCGGTATTTGATGCATCTGTATATAAGAGTCTGCATGAAGGATCTTGGTTCATTGATCTGGTTTGTTTTTCAGCGGAGCACGCAGAAGAAGACTTGCGATCAGTACCGTGATCGGCACGCACAGAACAACGCCGCCAACAAAAAATCTCTTCCAAGGATGATTCTTCCACGCGGATTTCATCCCTGCCAGCAAAAAATCTCTTCCAAGGATGATCCTTCCCCACTGATTTCATCCCTGCCAACAAAAAAGCTCTTCCAAGGATGATTCTTCCACGCGGATTTCATCCCTGCCAATAAAAAATCTCTTCCAAGGATGATCCTTCCCCACTGATTTCATCCCTGCCAACAAAAAAGCTCTTCCAAGGATGATTCTTCCACGCTGATTTCATCCCCGCCAATAAAAAATTTCTTCCAAGGATGATTCTTCCCCGCGGATTTCATCCCTGCCAGCAAAAAATCTCTTCCAAGGATGATTCTTCCCCGCTCATTGCATCCCTGCGGATAATAATCCTCTTCCAAGGATGATTCTCATAAATCTTGCAAAAGTCGGAGAAAACCGGAAAAATTTTTCCGCTCCGCATATCGATATGCCAGATGCACAATTCCCTTTTCCGCGCTATAATGCTCCTCATGAAAAAAGAAGAGAATATATTATCCAACTATACCTTTGTCCGTGGTATGCGGGACGGAATCCCGATCTGCCTCGGATATTTTGCTGTCTCCTTTGCACTCGGCATTGCAGGCCGCGGAGTCGGCATGAATGCAGTGCAGGCTTTTGTGATGTCACTGACCATGGTGGCTTCGGCCGGCCAGTTTGCAGCCATCACTCTGATCGGCGCAGGAGCAGGAATCATCGAAATGATTACCACAACCGTTGTCGTCAATCTCCGGTATCTCCTCATGAGCTGCTCTCTGACGCAGAAGCTCTCTCCGGAAACGAAGCTCCTTCACCGGCTTGCACTTTCCTACTGCATGACAGATGAAATCTTCGGCCTGTCCATTTCTGTGGACGGCTTTCTTCGGCCTGTCTACACCTATGGAATTACCGTGATCTCTGTTTCCGGCTGGTGCCTCGGAACCGTCCTTGGCGTTGTCGCAGGGAACATTCTCCCCGCGCTTGTCACCAACGCTCTCGGCGTTGCCATGTACGGAATGTTTCTTGCCATCATCATTCCGCCGGCAAAGGAAAATCATTTTCTGGGAGCTCTGGTCGCTGTCTCCATGGCAGCAAGCGGCCTGTTCTCCATTCTGCCGTATCTGCGGGCCATTTCTTCCGGCTTCCGCGTGATCATTCTGACCATTCTCATTGCCGGCATTGCCGCAGTGATCCATCCAATCGAAAATCCGGACATAAAAAAGGAGGAACAAAACAGATGAATACACCCATTTCTTCCTCCCGGATCTATCTGGCACTGATGGTCATGGCTCTGACGATCTATGCGGTACGCGTCCTTCCGTTCCTGTTCCTTCGGAAGCCGATTCAGAACCGTTTTGTCCGCTCGTTTCTGTTCTATGTTCCTTACGTCACGCTGGCCGTGATGACCTTTCCCGCAATTCTCACGGCAACAAGCCGGCCGCTTGCCGGGCTCCTTGCGCTCCTTGCAGGGCTTGTCGTGGCCTGGGTTCGCGGCGATCTCTTCACGGTTGCCATCACCTGCTGCGTGGTGGTCTTTGCGGCAGGGCTTTTCTGAATCGCTCTTTTCAGAAGTCTGCTTCCCGAAAGCTGTCTTTTCAGACGTCTGCCGACGCCATGTCACCTGTCCTGCAGTCTCTCTCTGAGGAACTGCGCAAACCACGCCGCCGGCTCGCTGATCCCTGCGTTCTGCTCCCTCTTCTCCACTGTCTTTTCGACAGCCTTTACCACTACAGTCTCACCTGTAGGTACCAGAAAACATGCCATATCTTTTCCTCCTCATACTATCCGGCACCGGCCTGAAAGCCGTTTTGCCTGTTCCTGTCTATTATAAGATATCCGTGGATTCGGAAGAAGCTTGCGGCGGCCCTTGTCTCAAGCAAAAAAATCCGCGACCCATTCCCCGAAGGAATAGATCGCGGATATCTCAGGTATGATTTCTATTCAGGACAATCTGCGGATTCTCTGCGCAATCTCCTCATCCTGCGTCAGATCATAGACCATCCGGTAGCAGTCGAGCGCCTGCTGCCAAAGGCTCCGGCCTTCCGCCTCCTCGCCTGCCTTGACAAGAAGTGCCATCGTCACATCGCTTGCATGCAGCGGAATGTCCGCTTCCCGGAGCTTTTTCTGAAGCTCCGCCACCGAATCCTCCGCAAGCTTTCTTTTCAGTGCCGTTTCCAGATAGCGAATGTCATGCTCCGCCTGCTCCGACGGCGCGAACAGCAGACTGTAGCGATTGACACAGGCGGAGAGCTCCGGCTGATAGGACTCCAGATACCAGCAGCCAAGCCACCTGTAATATGCCGCAAGCTCCTGTCTCGTACAGACATAAGGATAGAGCTGTAATGTCTTTTCATGCAGCTCTTCCATACGGCCCAGATGATAGCAACAGCGAAGCATGGCAAGCCGGATCTCCGTGTCCGCAGGATCCAGCTCCAATGCCTTTTCATAATTCTGCAGGGCAGCGACATAGCCGCCCCGCTTCATTTCTTCTTCGGCCTTTTTCTTTCGTTCAAGGAGCCGATCCATCGGAGCAAGGGAATACTCCTTTGGATTCTCATAATATTCAAACAGATACAATTCTGCGATGTGATCAATGCATACTTCCATCAGGTCACTCCGGATAGGTCATGTGTTCTTTCGTAATGTCATACAGGGTATTGTTCAGATAGCGGGCCGCGAGCCATCTGGCCATCCCAAGGTTCTGATCCAGATAGTTTCCGCAGTCTCTTGCCGCAGCTCCCGGGATGTCCCCCTCAAAGTCACGGATGAATTCAAACATTCTTGTGATCAGAGGTGCCACGTCCTCCGACTTCAGATCACCCTCAAACAGAACATAGCAGCCCGTGCGGCATCCCATCGGTCCGAAATAAATCACGCGGTCCTTCCACTCCGGATCGTTTCGAAGAAAGGTTGCCCCAAGATGCTCAATGGTATGAAGCTCCGCCGTATTCATCACAGGCTCACGGTTCGGCGCTGTCATCCGAAGGTCAAAGGTTGTGATCGTCACATCTCCGAAATGATCCTTCCGGGAGACATAAATCCCCGGCTCCAGCTTCAGGTGATTGACGGTAAAGCTTGCAATTTTCTCCATAATAATTACCTCATCATTTGCTTTCTTCTGCGCTTATTTTCCCGCAGAACCGGTGAACAGTTTCATTTTCACTTTTCCGTGATCAAACAGATTATAATAGGAGAGCTTCCGATAGTCATTCAAAAGCTCCTCCTGTGAGGCCTCCTGCAGGTCATGCAGATCTCCGTCCGCATCCAGATATCCGAGAATATTGAGGGCAGGGTAAGACTCCCGCACCTTCCGGACAAAATGGTCATAGGCACTCCCGGAAACTCCTGCATTTTCCAGAAGAAAGCTGCGAAGGAAGTTCGGCGAGATATACTCCGGAGCCTCCGGCGTCTCAGGAAGCTCGAAGTTCGCCCACATGATATAAGGAACCGTATATTTCTTCTCCCTTTCCCCGAGGGATGCGCCCTCCTCGTACATGCCGGGTGCCATGGCCTTCAGCACCTCCTCGTTCAGGCCGGGCTGATGATCTCCGAACATCAGAATGATCGTCTTGCGATCTGATTTTTCAAAATATTCCGTCAGTTCCTCAAACGCCCGATCCGTCTGGTACGCCAGGGAGAGATATTCCTCGAGCTGCGCATAATGAAGCTCTGCCTTCTTCGGCTCCACCGTCACATCCACCGCAGGCACATCCGTGTCGTAGCTGCCGTGATTCTGCATCGTGACGTTAAAAAGAAAAACAGGCCCCTTCTCCTTCTGCTTCTCGTAGATTTCCTCAAGGTTCCTGAAATCCGAGGAATCACTGATATAAGTCCGGATCCGTTCCGTATAGGTCAGATTGTCCTCCGACGAAATAAAATCATCGAAGCCAAGAAGCGGATACACCTTATATCTCTTATATCCGGATTCCAGATACGGATGAAAGGCAGTTGCGGAATATCCCCGATTCTTCAGGAGCCGGGCAAGAGACTGCTGCGTACTGTTGATGTACTGCGTGTAGGGAACAGCGTCCGCGTTCAGAAACGAAACCGAATTTCCTGTCAGGAACTCATACTCGGTGTCTGCCGTAGTTCCTCCGTAAACAGAAGACAGCATCCAGCCCTTCTTGACATTCGGTCCCTCCAGAGAATGGATATACGGAAGTCCGTCCTGATTGGTTTCAAAGCCATAGACGGAAGGCAGATCTGCAAAGGCTTCGTTCATGACAACAATGATATCCACCGGTTCATCCTTATCCGCCTCTTTCTTGTCCGTCTTCGGATTCTCCGTCCCTGTGTCTCCGGCATCCGTCTCCTCATACTCCTCCAGAATACGCTCTGCCTGTTCCGCAGAATACCCGGCAGGAACCGGCTTCTCCAGGTGTCTCTTGGCAAAGGACAGATAGCTGAGAACATAGCCGTGATGCTTCGTTCCGATGTTTGTGTTCCAGAGATTGACAGCCGGAAGGTTGGAAAGAACGACCGCCGTCAGCGCTGCTCCCACGACAAAACCGACAACGCGCTTCTTCCGATTCTTCTCCGGAAGCGCGCCTCGGTCCTCCTTCACAAGGGCAAGAATCAGAAGAGCTGCTGTCACATAAACAAGAAGAACATCCGGCGTAATGTCCAGCCGGTACTGCAGCATGACATTCTTCGCCGTACCAACCATGGTAAGATCCGACAATTCAAAGGCCTGCGCGCGGTATTCGAAGTAGTAGTGGTTGACCATCGCAAAGAAGCCCCACCAGATCGTACCGATGAGATACGCGAAATGCTCTCTCCTTCTTCCAAAGCACCCGTACAGGATCGCATAAGGAACCGCGTACACAAGGAGATTCAGAAGCGCCGACCACAGATTGTCCATGAGAAACATATCTCCGTACAGCAGCTCCGTCATACCGAAGCAGTACACGGAAAGGAGCAGAATCCGGAGCCCCGGAAGCTCACAGACTTTTCTTTTTCCCGAATCATTGTCCGAATAACCCGGCGAATCCTTCTGAGGTTTGTTCTGTGGCGCATACAGAAGCAGAAGGAAAAGTCCTTCCGCTGCCAGAAGTGCCGTGTGATACAGAGTCTGCACCCCCGTCCATTCCGCGGATGCATACTGCCAGAGAAATACAATTCCTGCAAAAGCCTGCAGAAGGCTGACGGCAGCTACCGTCTTCCGGGTCAGCTCCTTCGATGCTGCATGCTGCAGCGCCAGCTGCCTCGACATCGAATGCTTCTTCAGAAACGAAAGGGCAACGCCCTCTGTAAGAAGGCAGACCATCAGAAGCAGTGCCGCATTCTGAAGCTCTTCGGCCGCGATGTGCTCCCAGGGATTCACGGTAAATGACAGAAGATCGAACGAAACTCCCCGGATGGAGGTCGGCGTCACGGTAATGGAGGACGTCATATCCCAGGGGCCGGCATCCTCAAAGCCGACGTAATTGTTCCCGTCCTGCAGACGGACCGAACCCTGCTGCCAGCAATCATCCAGATAAATCCAGGTCCGGCACCCGCTTCTGCTGCAGTTGTCCGCTTCGAAGCCGATGCAACGGATTGGAACCGTATCATCAAAGTCAAAATGAATTCTTGGGTCCGCCGCTTCTGCCCGAAGTCTGGTTCCATCGCGCGACAGATTCCGGAGATTTGCATCCTCCGCTCCGTACAAGGTGGCAAGCGGGACCTCCACCTGCGGATACTGATGCAGCAGATAAGCAGCCTTTGCGGCAAAAATGATCAGAATCACCGCCGCTGTCAGTGCAGGTGCCAGCTTCCCCACCGGGATCCGCCTCCGCATTGCCCCTTCGTGCTCCCGTTCCGGCTGCTTTTCCGTTTTCTTCCCGGCTCTTCTTTTCGATTTTTCTTCCATGACGTCTCTTGTCCCCAGGCAGTTCTCTGCCTGTTCTCCCCGGCTGTCCGTTTATTTTGTGTAGGTCTTGTACAATGCGATATGATCGTAGATGCTGCGCCACTGATTATAGGTCAGCGCTGTGCAGGCAATGTACCCGGTTCCGCTGTTTCCTTCCTGGTAGCTTACCGCGCAGTTTCCGGATTCATTCACAAAGCCGGTTTTGCCGCACACAACCGTCCCGTTCGTATCATGATCTTCTATTCGCCGCAGGAACCAGTTGGAAATCTGAATTCCGTCCGGATTCGCCTTCGTTCCCTGCGTTGTCCAGGTATGCTGGGACAAAACCTTCCTGCACAGCTCATTGTCAATCGCGGCCCGCATGATCACACTCATGTCATAAACCGTGCTGTAATGATCCTCATCGTACAAGCCTACGCAGTTGGTAAAATGCGTGGTGTCCGAAATGCCAAGCTCCTTCGCCTTCTGATTCATCAGCTCCGCAAAGGCATCCTGTGAGCCGGAAGTGTATTCCGCAAGCGCCATCGCCGCATCCGCTCCGGAGGGAAGGATGGCGCCGTAGAGAAGATCCTCCACAGTTGCTTCATCATCTACGCCGTACCCTACAAAGCTCGAGCCGGAGCGGTAAGACTCATCGCAGATTTCCTGCGTGATCGTCACCTTATCCTTCAGATTCTCCTCCGGATTCTGCATCTGCTCCACCGCAACAAGAAGCGTCATCACCTTCGTCATCGACGCCGGCACAATGCGGTCAAATGCGTTCCGCTCCGCAAGAATCTCTCCGGTGTCTGTATTCACAAGGATGGCATACTGACTGTCCACATAGTCCGGAGCCTTTGCCGCCTCCTCCTTCTCGGTGTCCGTCATACTGCTTGTTCCGGCGGTCTCCGAATTCTCCGTCGAAGAATCCGTCTCCGAAGATGCCGTATCCTGCGACGTACCGGAGGACGAAGCCGTACTCTCGATATGCCGCTGCGCATCATAGATGGAGATGTCCGTAAGGCTCTTTCCGAGCTGCACGGTATTCTCCGTTTCATGGAACACGTAGGGAGCGGTTCCCTCGTTTCCACTCTCCGTTTCACCTGCTGCATCCATCGCGGTGCTGTCCGCAGTCTCTGCCTCCGCGGCTTCCGCAGTCTCCTCCTGAACGATTGCCTGCGACGAACCCAAAGCGTCCTCCGCTCCTTTTGTTCGCCCTGTCAGAAGAAGCACCAGAGCCACAACCCCCGCTGCACCGATTCCGATTGCTGCAGCCGCCATTTTCTTCTTCCTTCGAAGCTCCCGTTCCCTTTTCTTCCTCCGGATGTTCCTTCTTCTTCGCCGCTCCTGCTCCTGCTTCCTTCTTGCCTCACTGTCATCCTCCGGACTCCGTCTTCCCCCGGAAGGATACTCGTTCCAGTCTGTATTGTATTCGGTCATTCCCCATCCTGCTTTCCGATATTATTTGTCTTAACAGACAATATGCAAATATTTTATCACTCTCTGATCTGCAAAATGTGAACGGTACGTGAACACTCCCCCTATGTTATAATAAAGTATCTATGTCAACTATTCTGTATCAAGCTTATATTGAAGAAGGTAAAAGATCACATGAGTTCATTCAACCAGCAGACTGCCAAAGCCGAAACCGAGAAGCTCTCCATTCTGAAAAAGCTCTCCTATGTACTGGATGCCCATCAGAAGCGCCAGTGCCTCGGCATCTTTGTTCTGATTCTCATCAGCGGCGTACTGGAAACGGTCGGTGTATCCATGATCGTTCCCATTGTATCTGCCATCACCGCACCTGACACCATCACCGAATATCTGGACAAGTACCCGTTTCTCCGGAACTTTACAGACTCTCTTGGCCTGACCACCACGTTCCGGCTGACCATTGCCATGCTGGTTGCTCTGATGGCCATCTACATCATCAAGAATGCCTTCCTTCTTTTTGTAACCTACCATCAGAACCGCTTTATCACCAATGCGCGCAACGACATGATCAGCCGCGTCCTGCGTGATTTCCTGAACCGTCCCTACGAAGACTATCTGGGTGCGGACATTCCCACCGTCTTCCGGATTACCGACAGCGACATTCCCCAGACCTTCTCGCTGATTCTCTGCCTTCTGCAGATGTCGACCGAAATCGTCGTTTCCATGTTCCTCGGGATTTTTCTTCTGGTTGTGAACTGGCAGATGACGCTGTTCATTGTTCTGATTCTTCTGTGCATGACGCTCATCAGCACGAAATTCATCAAACCGAAGCTGAACAGCATCGGCGCAAGAAACCAGCACATTCAGTCCCGCATTGCCAAGTGGAGACTGCAGGCAATCTACGGTCTGAAGGATGTCAAGGTTCTGAACCGTCAGGATTTCTTCATCCGCAACTATTATGAAAGCGGCAAAATCGGTGCCGATGTCGCCACGGATTATGCGGTCTTCAATAACCTTCCCCGCCTCATGATCGAGACCGTCTTCATGGTCAGCGTCATGGGCTTTATCACCCTCTACATGCTCGGCGGAGGAGATGTCACGGCTCTGATTACGCAGCTGATGGCTTTTGCGGTCGCTGCCGTCCGGATCCTTCCCAGTGCCAACCGCATCAACACCTACATGGCTCAGGCTGCCTATGAGGAGCCCAGCCTGAATTATCTGTACGACAACCTGACCGAGTCCAATAAAACCGAGGGCGAGATGCGCGCCCGCGCCTCCGAGATCGCAGGTCCCGCTCTGCACCTTTCCGACCGGATTGAGCTGAAGGATATTTCCTTCCACTATCCGGACAGTGACACTTATATCTTCCGTCACGCCAATATGGAAATTCAGAAGGGCCAGTCTGTCGGCATCATGGGCCCCTCCGGTGCCGGAAAATCGACCATCGTGGACATTCTCCTTGGACTTCTCCATGCAGAGTCCGGACAGATTCTGTGCGACGGCGCTGATATTTTCTCCAACTATGATTCCTGGCTTGCCCAGATCGGCTACATTCCGCAGAGCATTTACCTGATTGATGAATCCATCCGTGAGAACATCGCCTTCGGCATCGATGCCGACAAGGTCAGTGAGGAGCGCATCTGGGAAATCCTAAAGGAGGCACAGCTCGACGAGTTCATCCGCAGTCTTCCGGAAGGACTTGATACCAGGATCGGCGACCGGGGCGTGCGTCTCTCCGGCGGTCAGCGCCAGCGCATCGGAATCGCCAGAGCTCTGTATCATAACCCGGAGATTCTCGTCTTCGACGAGGCAACCTCCGCACTGGACAACGACACGGAAGCTGCCCTGATGGAAGCCATCAACTCGTTCCATGGAAAGAAAACCATGATCATCATCGCGCACCGTCTCAACACCATTGAGAAGTGCGACCGGATTTACAAGGTAGCGGACGAAACGATTACGCTCACCACACTGGAAGGAGAACGTCACGCATGATCGGCGTAGAATTCATCCCCGGGTTCGGACTCGGGAATCAGCTTTTCTTTTTCATCTCCGCACGCTGCATCGCGGAGGACCTCGGCTATGATTTCGGAACCGTCAATCCGCAGCAGGTCGGCAATGTTGCCCAGTCCAACAAGGGCATGTATTTTATGGATCTCGATCTCGGGACGGAGATTCCAAGATCCGAAATGAAAAACTATACCCGTTTTGACGAGCAGGATGACCGCCTCTTCATGGGCAATTCCCACCATGACATGACGAACGGCTGCTACATCAGCGGCGCAGATGAACGTGTATACGGAATCAGCGATCAGACGCTTCTGTACGGAAATCTTCAGGACGAGCGTTATTTTGGCGGACATATTGAGGAAATCCGGGAATGGCTGAAGGTGAAGCCCGAATACGAATCCAGCGAATATACGGCGGATGACCTCTGCATCATCAACATGCGGGGTGGAGAATATACCGGGCACCCGGAGCTCTACCTTGACCGGCGCTATTGGCTTCACGCCATTGCAAACATGAAAAAGATCAATCCCGACATGCGCTTTATGATTGTCACGGAGGACGAGGAGGCTGCCCGCAAGGTGCTTCCGGAATATGAGTGTCACCACTTCGATGTCGGAAAGGACTATGTCACCGTGAAAAACGCGCGATACCTGATCCTTTCCAATTCTTCGTTCTCGCTGATGCCGGTGATCACAAGCACCGAACTGAAATATGTCATTGCTCCCAAATACTGGGCACGACACAACATCAGCGACGGCTTCTGGTCCTCCGAGCAGAACATATACAGCTTCCTTCACTATCAGGACCGCAGAGGCAGGATCTGGGAGCCGGACGAGTGCCGCAGACAGCTGGAGGAATATAAGAAGACCTCCCGCCTCTATGCCCGCCGGAATGTCCGTCCCGGAAAGCTCCGGCACGCAGGGCAGGTGCTTCGGCGCAAGGGCCTGTATGGGCTCTTCTTCCTTCGCAAGATGGAGCGCTCCGCTCTTCGCCGCGCAGGGCTCATTCCTACGTGGAAGGCATCGGAATAAGAGTCTTCATAAGAAAGGTCTTCGGAAGAAACAAGCGAGGCATAACTATGGAATACCGCAACGGGAAGCTTCAGCTTCCGAATGTCACGCTGGTCGCCGTGAGCAGCGTGAAAATCTATGAAACCATCAAGGCCATGAAATACTCCATGCGGGGAATCGACTTTGGCGATGCCATCTTCATCACCGATCGGAAGCCTTTTGGGCTGCCGTCTGACATTCATTACCGGCACTGTGAGAAGATTGACGGCATCGACAAGTTCAATCACTTCATGGTCTATGAGCTTGCACCTTACATCCGGACCGATTTCATCCTTCTGGTTCATTACGACGGCTTTGTAATCCACCCGGAGAAGTGGTCCGATGATTTTCTCAGGTACGATTACATCGGCTCTCCCTGGCCGCTTCCCACCAATGATTATGCCTACCGTGATTCCATGGGAAACATCTGCCGGGTAGGCAACAGTGTCTCCCTTCGTTCCAGGAGGCTCCTGTCCTATCCTTTGGAGCATGAGCTTCCCTGGGTGCCTGTGGATGACGGCTTCTACAACGAGGATATTTTCCTCTGCTGCCATTCGAAGAATCAGATGGAGGCCGACGGGCTTGTTTTCGCACCGCTCGATGTGGCGGTGCGTTTCGGAAGAGAACACCCGCTTCCGGAGAACAAGGGCGTTGAACCGTTCCTGTTTCATAAGTGGCGCGGAGAGAACGAGAGCTACCCTCGTTTTATCGCCCCGAAGACAAGACTTCGGAATGCTCTGCGGCCGTTCCTTTTCTGGAGAAAAAGCCGCGCCTGGAGGAATAAGCATGGTCTATGACTGCATCCCTTTTTTTAACGAACTGGATATTCTGAATCTGCGTCTCCACGTCCTTTCCGACTGCGTGGACCGTTTCATCATTGAGGAATCTACAAGGACCTTTTCCGGCGAGCCGAAGGAGCTGTGCTTTGAGAAGAACAAGGAGATGTTTGCGCCGTTTCTCTCGCGGATTGATTATGTCGTCGTATCCGACGACGTGCTGTGTGAGGACGGGCTTCATGTCAATCCCGCCGCAGAGAAGTATGCGCCGGAGATCCCTGACCAGCCTCTTACGCACCGGCGTGATTATTTTCAGAAGAATCATCTGATGGATCAGCTGAAGGACCTGAAGGAGGATGACGTCATTCTGTTCGGCGATCTGGACGAGATTCCGAATCCGGACACACTGAAAAAGGTGATAGCCTCCTACGATCCTTCGAAGGTCTATCACCTTGCACAGCGCAATTTTTATGTCTTTCTGAACATGGAGGAAAAGCCGGTGCGTCTCCACTCCATCACCGGGGAATTCCCCGATATTCCGGAGGATCAGCGCAAATGGCTCGGAACCAAGATCTGCAGCCTTTGCAGCATTCCGAAGGAGGGCATCGTCCGCCTTCGTGATCTCATTCCCGTCACCGATCCCCGCTCCGTCCGCGTGGACAACGGCGGCTGGCATTTCGGATACATGGGCGGCCATCACGAAACCAATGTGCTGAACCGGATCGGAACCAAAATCCGTGCCGCCGCACACCAGGAATACAACGATTCCGAGATTATCGCCGAAACCATGGACAAGCTGATCCTCGGACAGGATATCTTCGGCCGAAATGCCCACTTCGAACGCGTGGAACTGGACAGCTCCTACCCGGCTTACCTTCTCGAGCACCGCGCAGATTATGAGTACCTGATTCTTCCGCCCATCACAGTCTGGATGCGCTTCACCCACCGCTTTGATCTGAAGGTCGGAAGATTCTGCAGACGGGCTGTGCGCCACGTGAAAAGGAAGCTTGGGAGGAACCGTTGATCGCGTAAAATGATCCCGCAGCCTCTGCTACAGAATCTCCGCCCCTTCCGGAATCTGGAACTCATGCTCCTTTACCTGGAAGCGCTTCGTATGAATGCGGTCCTCCTCCATGAAATCCGAGACATAGTTCAGGAATTCCTGCACCAGCGTGCTCAGTCTCTGCTCCTTCGGCCATACCAGAACGTATTCCACGTATTTGGCAGGATCCGTGATCACCTTGGAGACCACATGTACATTCGGCGTATACGTCGTCTGCGGGAAAATACTGATGCCCACATTCTGCTCAGTCAGTGCAACCGCATCGATGTAATTCGACATCTCGCAGATGATGTCAGGTTCCTTTCCGATACCCTCAAACCACTTCATAATGGCTTCCACACGTGAGGTTCTGCGCGGAACAATCAGCGGATAGTCCGCAAGCTGCTCCAGCGTCACGCTGTTTCCCTCCTGCAGGGCCAGCGGATGCTCCTTGGGAATGATGGCAATCCACGGCTCTTTGCCGATGACTATGCTTCCCAGATGCTCATTGTCAAACGGGTATGCGATGACCGCAAGATCCGACAGTCCTCGTGCCAGATGTTCCAGCACATCATCCGAGCTTCCGTTCCACATCTGATACTTCACCATCGGGTATTCCTCACGGAATCCCGCGATAAAGCGCGCGGCAATATAAGGCGCGCGGCCTTCCACCATCCCAAGAGAAATGGTTCCGGAAAGTCCGTTCTCCATATGTGCCAGGTCCGCTCTCGTTTTGTCTGCCAGCGACAGCATCTGGTTGGTCCGGTGAAGAAGAAGACTTCCCGCTTCCGTCAGCTGAAGATGGCGCTTTCCGCGTACAAACAGCTGCACGCCAAGATCGTCCTCCAGCGACTTGATCTGATTGGACAAAGGAGGCTGACTCATATTCAGCTTTTCTGCAGCTCTTGTGAAATTCAGTTCCTGTGCTACCACTGTAAAGTATTTCAGTGAGCGAAAATCCATACTCGTTCTCCTCTGTTCGGGGCCATCCCTCTCTGTGCTGCAGCTGTGAAAATAAACCGATCGTTGTCAGGTCAACCGTTACCTGGGCCAGCTATCGGCCGATCGCCTGAAGGACACACTGTGCGATATACTGCATTCCTTTGTTGTTCGGATGCTGTGCAACCGCGTCCTTGCTGCAATGATGTCCGACTCCGTTCGCATCATAGGCAAGCTCATTGCCAAACGTATATGGCGAACTGACCGTTGTGATATAAGGATCTACAGAGACAGCAGACAGGTCAGCATAGGAAAGGCCATAAGCCTGCGCACACTGCCTTTTTACCGTTTCCTCCACCGCATTGTTCCAGAAATTCCCGATCAGAACAATCTTCGCGTTCGGAGCCTTCGTACGAATATATTGTATCAGAGCCGGGAAATCCGCGGCAAATCCGTTTGAATCCGGAATTGCATTTTCCCCGAGCTGGATGGTGACGAGCTCCAGCTCCGCCGAGAGATAAGGATCCAGCAGATACAGAACCTCTGCTCTCTGTCCGTAATTGATCTCCCAGATCGCGTAGTTGAACGCAGCGCTGTTGTATGCTCTCCCCTGTGCGGCACAGGCTGTCGCCAGAGAAGCCGATACCAGATGGTAATAATCATTCTGCGGCAGCGTTGCCCCCATTCCCATCGCATCCGGCCAGTAGCTCTGCCTCGGATGCATGGTGATGCTGTTGCCGATTGCCAGATAATCATAACCGCTTCCCGGTCTCCAATAGCCACTCGTAATGACCAGAATCAGATACTGATGATCCGACGCTGTGAGAACCGGAAGCACAACAGATACCGCGTCCGCTCCCACCGCCGTTGGAACCTTATAATAAACGCCGCAGCCGGTATCGTAAAAGGCCTGCAGGCTTTCTCCCTCCCGAAGGGTCCTCCCTGCCATGGCATTCTTCAATGTCATCTGAATCAATGTGGTCTGTGTTCCGTCCGCCTTCATTCCGTCCGGGAGCTGGAAATCAACGCTCCAGATGCTCGCTCTCTCCTGCCCTCCGGCCATGCTCATGTAGCGCATTCCCTCGTCGCTCTCCTGTGCGCCGACATAATTCAGGATCTTCGTGCGGTCATTGTTCAGCACTTCGAACAGCCCTGCCTGCACCACATCCGCCGCCTCATCCGGAAGAAGCTTCACGCCTGCGGAAGGCGTGGTCTGCACAGATGGAATGCTTTGCTGTACGGAAGACGAAGCTTTCTGAGACGTAGCTGCCAATGTTTTTTTCTTTGCTGCTGTCTTTTTTTTCTGCACAGCTGTCGTCACAGCCTTTGCCTTTTTCTTTCCGAAGGAAGCCGCCTCGGTCTCTGTCCTGACTGCAAAAATGCTGCCCAGTGCCAGCAGCGCTGCAAGACAGACAGCAACCGGTAGCTTCCAGTGTTTTGTTTTCTCTCTCATAAAAATCTCCACCCTGCTCCATCTCCGGAACATCCCTTTTATGTTACCATTCCTGACTTCGGAATGAAACGAAAGTTATTTTGCTGCAAGCGGACTGTAATTCCGAGAACGCGGGCCTCTCGGCGATGCTAATCTCATCCCTGCTGATAAAAATCCTCTCCCAGGGATGATTCTTCTCCGCTGATTTCATCCCTGCTGATAAAAATTCTCTCTCAGAGATGATTCTTCTCCGCTGATTTCATCCCTGCCGAACAAAATCCTCTCCCAGAGATGATTCTGCTCCACTGATTTCATCCCTACCGAACAAAATCCTCTCTCAGGGATGATTCTTCTCCGCTGATTTCATCCCTGCCGATAAAAATTCTCTCTCAGGGATGATTCTGCGGTCGGAAGAGCATCCCCTCAAAGCAAAAAGCATCCTGCACCACACCAAACAGCCTGTACTCTACCGCCCGCAAGGACAAAAGTAAAGAGCATCCCGTTTCCGGCATGCCCTTTCCTTTATTATATTCCGTTTTCGTTCGTTTTGACCGCAAATACGGCTTTGCATTTTCCAAAAGCCATACAAAAGCCATGCATTTCCAGAACTCTGCATTTACCAGGCCGTTGCGATATCCAGTGCAATTCCGGTCGATTTCACAAATGCTCCTGTATCGCAAACAATTCCGGTTCCGAGGCTCGTCTCTACGATACTTCCTCGCGGATATACCGAAAGATCTGCTGCGCACATGATATAATCGCCGTACATCTTCACGCCGTCATTTCTGACCCAGTACTCGCTGTTCACGCCAAGGCGCTTCATCGCATCCACAATCTTGTTCATATTCAGATTGTAGTAGGTTTCCTTTCCGTTCGGTCCCCTGTTGACGCCGTTGTAGCGGTTCAGAACAGAGCCCTTCCAGGTTGTACTTCTGGTCTGGGTGGCAAGTGCATTCCTTGCTGTCTGCTCCTCAATTGCACCAACCAGTGCGGTCTGCTGCTCAATGACTGCCTGCAGCTGCAGAAGGTAAGACTCCAGGGCTGCCTGATCCTCTGCAAGATCCATAGTGCCTGCCGCCTCAGAGGCAATGACACTTTCTGCTGCCGCGTTGCCGGTAACCGCTGCTTCCGTATCGATAACTGTCGTTTCCATACCGGTCTCCGCCGCAGACACTGCAAGTACTGTCCCCGGACATCCTGCTGCCATTCCAAGCAGCAGAGCACAGGTCATCGCCGCAGTGATTTTCTGTAATATTCCTCTCACTTGAACAACTCCTTTCGCAGGTTTTCCTGCATCCAAGGAGGAATATTACAAAATTATTTCATTTCTGTCAAATTTCCATTGCGGCGAGCGTTTTTTCTGTGCGCCGCAGAGGATCGTTTTCCGTGCACTGCCCGCCTCTAAAACACGGACGAGGGCACTTTCGACCGCGCTGTTTTCCGCGTCAGACAGTCTCACTTACCGTGCAGATAAAGCGCCGGAACGCTTCTTTTCCGGCCTCGGTGTCCTTATAGACGCCCGCATCCTCGAGCACCTGTGAGAAAACAAGACCAATCTCTTCGCGGATCACCTCGTCCAGCTTCTCCGCATCTGCGGAGGCGGCTTTGTCCGGTGCAAATTCCGGGTGCTTCTCAAGTATTTCACCCGTCCATTCCGCATGGGAAGCCACAGCCGGAACATCTGCGGGATTTCCTCCTTCCAGAATGACCTTCTTCAGCGTCTCCATCTCGCCAAGAAGACGGGCCGGAAGAACCGCCAGTCCCATGACTTCAATCAGGCCGATGTTCTCTTTCTTGATGTGGTGCAGCTTCTGATGCGGATGGAAGATTCCAAGCGGATACTCCTCCGTGGTCCGGTTGTTCCGAAGGACCAGATCCAGCTCAAACTGGTCGCCGCGCATTCTGGCAATCGGCGTGATGGTGTTGTGCGGTGTTCCTTCTGTTTCTGCCAGGATTTCCGCCTCCGGATCGCTGTATGCTCTCCATGCCTCAAGAATACGGTCTGCCAGTGCAATCAATCGCTCCGGATCCTTGCAGTCAAGGCGGATAACCGACATCGGCCAGTCCACAATGCCGGCCTCCACATCCTCAAAGCCATTTAAAACAATGCTCTCGCGAAGTCCTGCCTTTGCCATGGCAAAGGTGTAATTGCCGCCCTGGAAATGCTCATGCGTCAGGATGGAGCCTCCGACAATCGGAAGATCCGCATTGGAGCCGATCGTGTAGTGCGGAAACATCTGAATAAACTGAAGCAGACGAACAAAAGTATCATGCTCAATCTTCATCGGCACATGATCGCCGGACAACACGATGCAATGCTCATTGTAATAAACGTACGGACTGTACTGCATGTACCACTGCTTCCCGGCAAGCGTCAAAGGAAGCAGCCGGATGTTCTGTCTTGCCGGATGATCCAGTCTGCCCGCATAACCCACATTCTGAGGGCAGAGAAGGCACTTCGGATACTGCTCCTGCTTCTTGTTCAGAGCAGCCGCAATCGCCTTGGGATCCTTCTCCGGCTTGGAAAGATTGATCGTAATGTCCAGCTCTCCGTAGCGGGTCTTCGTCACCCACTTGCGGTCCTTCCGGATCCGGTAGGTGCGGATATAGTCACTGTCACAGGCAAGCTTGTAGAAATAATCTGTGGCCTCCTTCGGGCTCTTCTCATATTTCTCGTGGAAGGTACGGATCACGTCGGACGGTCTGGGTGTCAGACACCCCATCAGCCTCGTATCAAACAGATCACGGCTTGCAATTCCATCCTCAATCACACTTCTCTTTGTGGCATCATCCAGCAAATATCCAAGAATATCCTCGAGTGCAGGAAGCTCCTCTTCCTTCGGAAGCGATCCCTGTCCAAACTCAGCGGATGGCTCAAGCTTCATGGCATCCATAAGGAGATTTTCCGTATAATAACGATCCTCCTGCGCGATCAGATCCTTCGCAATTCCATAAGCAACAAGAGCCTCCACTGCAGCTTCCGTCGTCTTAAATATCATTCCGTTTTCCCCCTCATCTTAGCGACTTTCCACAGGGCACAAAGCCCGGTTCTGTTTTATGGCATCTGCAGTCTGCTCCGTTCTCCTCGGATATCGTCAGAAACAACCAAGCATCCGATACTGACAAAGCGGATCTCCAGGCTGCCATTATTAGCATAATCTGCCGATCCGCTTCCTTCAAGAGAGAAAACCTGTCTTTTCTGTTCTTTTGTACAGAGAAAATCCGACTTCATTTCTGTCCGGTACTTTTCTCATCATGCATTCGCAGCAGGCGCCGCTTTTGAAAAGGTGCCTTTCCCGTCACATAGTCACATATTCGTGACGGGTGTCACTTCTTCCGCTTGTTCCACCGTGCACAGATTCTTCGGGTGCTCGAGTGCTTCCTCCAGAATACCGACACAGTTATCTCCGATACGATCCACGTTATACAGGATATCCGAATAGACGCCGGTCATATCCTTGGTACATTTTCCACTCTCGATTCGACGAAGGTGCGCTTTGTTAAACTGCCGGATGGACTTGTGAAGCTTCCTCTTCGCCTTCGCAATGACGTCCGGATCCGCCGCTTCGCCCGCGCCCATTCCAAGAAGATGAATCGCCTGCAGATACAGACGCTCCATTGCGGCAAAACATCTTCCGAGTTCCTCTGTCGCATCAGCCGAGAAGGCTTTTCCCTGTGTCTTCAGCGTCCCCGCCTTTGTTACAATGTCATAGCATCTGTCCGCAACACGGCCTGCACAATGAATCAGTGCAAGAAGTCCGGACGCCTGCTCCGATTGCTCCGGCGTAAGGGAGCCCCGTGAGAACAGCTCTGAAATATAGGAAACCATGCTTTCCTGCACCTTCTGAACATTCATACATCTCCGAAGGTACTCCTCCGGGAGGAGCTTCTGCTGACCGAAAGCTGCATCCGGTTCTGCTTTCTCTGAAATCCCCGAATCACTTAAAAGCACTCTGCGCAGATCCGAAAGGAGAACTCTCACATCTTCCAGGTTTCTGCAGATTTCCTGCGATACCAGAATGAGCGCTGCCTGCGGCTGTGAAACCATTCGAAGATCCAGATAGCGAGGCTTCGCCTCTTCCACGCCAGGCGCCGTATGCTCCGCGCGATCCGGAACGAGATGACAGACAATTTTCACCATAACCGGTACAAGCGGAAGCCAGATCAGCGTACAGACAACATTGAAAATTGTATGTGCATTTGCAATCTGTCTGGAGATGACCTCGACCTCCGGCCCCTTCGGTGACACGAACTGAACAAATCTTGCAAAAAGGGGAATGAAGAACGAGAAGACAATCGTTCCGCTGATGTTGAAGCAGGTGTGTGCAATGGCCGTTCTCTTGGCATCGCGGCTCTGTCCGATGCTTGCAAGAAGCGCCGTAATCGTCGTTCCGATGTTATCACCGAAGAGGATCGGAATGGCACCCGCAAGTCCGATCACGCTGGCGCCGTCCGGTCCCGCCTGAGAAGCAAAGCTCTGCAGAACAGCAATGGTTGCGGAGGAGGACTGCACGACAAGCGTCATGCAGAGTCCGAGAAATACGCCAAGAACCGGAAGATCCCGGACCTTCAGCATCAGCTCCGTGAAGACAGGACTTGTCGCCAGCGGCTTCATGACGGAGGACATAATCTGAATTCCTTCGAACAGAAGGCCAAAGGAAAAGAACACCATGGCGATGTCCTTGACCTTTTCGTTTTTGGAAACAAACTGAACCACAAAGCTGATGAACAGAATCGGATAAATATATTCGCCGATATCAAAGGCGATCAGCTGTGCCGTCATCGTGGTTCCGATGTTGGCTCCGAAAATAACGGAAATGGCCTGCGGCAGTCCCATCAGTCCCGCACTGACAAAGCCGATCACCATCACGGTGGTGGCACTGGAGGACTGCAGAACAGCTGTGACCAGTGCTCCCGCAAGGGCTCCCATCAAAGGATTCTTCGTGAGGATTCCAAGAATGGTACGCATCTTCTCGCCCGCCGCCTTCTGCAGCGCTTCACTCATCTGATTCATTCCGAACAGAAAAACAGCCAGTCCGCCAAACAGACCGAACAACGTTGTAACAACCTCTGTCATGCTTCCTCCTGCCGCGGCTTCTCCGCGTCCTGTGCGCTTCCTCTTTTCCGGCACACATTTCTGACTTTTACACAAAATTGATCTTTCAATGGAAGCATATAAAATCGCAGTAAAATTCCATGCAGGAGGATGTTAAATCTGTGTAAAATCAAGCGGCAGTCTGCTTCTTACACAGACTGCCGCTTGCATTCTTTTCTTCCTAATTCTTCGATTCCTCAAAAATCAGCTCCATCCGGGTTCCTCTTCCAAGCTGCGAGGTAACCTTGATCTTCGCATGGGACAGCTCGGCTCCATGCTTGACGATCGAGAGTCCAAGGCCCGTGCCGCCGGTTTCCTTGGAGCGGCTCTTATCGACGCGATAGAAGCGTTCGAACACCCTCTCCTGCTCTTCTTCGGCAATTCCGATGCCGGTGTCTGTCACAATCACCTTCGGCGTATCCATCTGTTTTCCAACCCAGAGATCCACCCGGCCTCCCGCGTGATTGTACTTGATGGCATTCTCCGTGATGTTATAAATCATTTCATCCAGAAGCCGTTTCACGCCGGTAACAATGCAGGATTCTCCCGTAAGCTCCACATGAACGCCGCAGTCATCTGCCTTGGAGGAGAGTCTTCCGACAATGTCGTGCGAAAGCTCGAACAGATCCACCGCTTCCTCCTGCTGCTCCAGGTGCCCCTCATCCAGACGGGAGAGCTGGATAATATCATTGATCAGCGTCAGCATCCGCTGCGCTTCTTTATAAATGCGCTCCGAAAACTTCGGCACATCCGTCGGCTTCACAAGCCCGTCCCGCATGATTTCCGCATAGCCGGAAATGGAGGTAAGCGGCGTTTTCAGCTCATGTGAAACATTTGCCGAAAACTCCTTCCGCATCTCCGCCACAGCCTCCTTGGCTTTGTTGGAGTCCTCGATTCTCTGCAGAAGAGGCGTCATTTCCTCGTAAACATCATTTTCCAGAGGCTTGTCCAGATCCAGATGGTTGATCGGGCTGACGAGTGCGGTCGCCTGCTTTCCCGCCATCAGATAAGCACAGAACAGCATCACCGCTCCGATCGCAATCATGGCCAGAAGGAGGGTAAGTGCGGTGTCCGTAATGCTGCTGACCGGCATGGAAACCCGGAGAACATTACCGTCATCCAGGCGGATGGCACTGTAGAACATATCCAGCCCGATCGTGTCGGACCTTCGGATGTCCTGCCCGGTTCCATCCTTCAAGGCCGCCTGTACCTCCGGCCGCTCCAGATGATTCTCAAAGGTAAATTCGTCCTGCTCTGTATCATAATGAACATTTCCGTCGGAATCGATCAGCGTGATTCTGGTTCCCTTCTCCACGTTATCCAGCTGCCGGAGATAATCCTCCCCGGAAATGTTGACTGCAGCCGCCGTATATTCCGCAACGCGCTGGATGCTGTCTCGGGCAAGGCTTCGTATTCTTATATAAACGAAGAAAATGGTGATCGCATACGCGATTGCAAGCGTAATTCCGATCACCATAAACATGCTCTTCTGAATTTTTCTTCTCATGCTTCTGGGTCTCATATTCCTCCGAAGAGTCTCTTCCCCGATTTTCCGGTCCTGCAAAATCCTGAATGCATGTCCACCGGGTGTTATGTGCGGATTCGATATCCTACGCCGCGGACAGTCTCGATTTTATCCCCGGCCTGTCCGAGCTTCTGGCGAAGCGTCCGGATATGCACATCCACCGTGCGGGTTTCCCCGTCAAAATCATAGCCCCATACATCCTCCAGAAGCTGATCTCTCGTGAGAACAACCTCTGAATTGATCAGAAGCTTTTTCAGAAGCTCATACTCCTTCAAGGTCAAGGCAACCGGCTCGCCCGCCACAGTTACCTGATGTCTCCTGGTATCCATGGCGATTTCACCAAGAGCAAGAATCTCATCATCACCTGCGTCATTTCCGGCACCGCTTCGCCGAAGAACAGCCTTGATCCGGCTGACCAGCTCCATCATCCCGAAGGGCTTGGTTACATAGTCATCCGCGCCAAGATCCAGTGCCTTCACCTTATCAAATTCGGCTCCCTTGGCCGTCACCATAATCACCGGAATCGCTTCCGTCTCACTGTTTGCACGAAGATCCTTCAGCAGTGAGACTCCGTCCTCTCCGGGCAGCATTACATCCATCAGAACCAGGTCCGGCTTCTCGTGTCCAAGTGCTGCCCTGAAGCACTTCCCGTCTTCAAAGCCCTGTGCCTGAAACCCCGTATTCTCCAGCGTATATACGATCAGATCTCTGATGTTCTCATCGTCTTCCACACAAAAAATCATTGCTTCATCCTTACCCTGTAATCTTCTTCGTATCCAGCTTCGCTTCATGAACACCGGTAATGGAAAAGGTCACCCATTCTGCAATGTTCGTTGCATGATCACCGATACGCTCCAGATACTTGGAAATCATCACCAGGTCAATTGCCTTGTGTGCTGCCTTGCCCTGATTCTCACCGATGTAATCAATCAGCTGATTCTTCACGGAATCAAACATCATGTCCACCACATCGTCCCGTGCTTCCACATTTCCTGCAAGCTCCAGATTCTTGTCCACAAATGCCTTGATGCTGTCCTCCACCATGTGGGTGACCTCCACGCTCATCTCCACAATCTTCGGAAAGTCCGTTGCCTCGGACAGCTGTGCGCTCACTACGATTTCTGCAATATCCGAAGCCTGATCACCGATACGCTCCATATCCGTAATCATCTTCAGTGCAGAAGAAATCTGGCGAAGATCTCTTGCCACCGGCTGCTGCTGCAGAAGAAGTGTCAGACACAGCCGCTCAATATCGCGTTCTGCCTGATCAATCTCAGCATCTGCCGTCATGACATCATAGGCCATCTGTATATTACCATCCTGCAGGGCTTTTGTCGCATTTTCAATTGCAATTCCGCACAGATCTCCCATATGAATCAGCATCCTGTTCAGCTGCAGAAGCTGCGCATCAAACCGGTTTCTCACTGTTTTACCTCCTGTATATAAGGAACATTTTTCCGCCTTTTTCCATCAGCCGAAGCGTCCGGTAATATAATCCTCGGTTCGCTTGTCCGCCGGAATCGAGAAGAGCTTCTGCGTGCGATTGTACTCAATCAGCTCGCCCAACAGGAAGAATGCGGTATTGTCTGAGATACGGCTTGCCTGCTGCATGTTGTGTGTCACGATGACGATGGTATATTGGCTTTTCAGCTCGATGGCGAGATCCTCGATCCTGGAAGTGGAAATCGGATCCAGTGCAGACGTCGGCTCATCCATCAGAATCACCTCCGGCTCCACCGCAAGGGTCCTTGCAATGCACAGTCTCTGCTGCTGTCCGCCGGAAAGTCCCAGAGCACTTTTGTGAAGTCTGTCCTTCAGCTCATCCCAGATGGCTGCCTGACGAAGGCTTCGCTCCACGATCTCATCCAGCTCCGATTTGCGGCGAACTCCGTTGATTCTCGGACCGTAAGCTACGTTCTCATAAACACTCTTCGGGAACGGATTCGGCTGCTGGAATACCATTCCAACTCTCTTTCGCAGTTCGATGGCATCCATTTCCTTATAAAGATCCACGCCGTCCAGCTTCACATCACCCTCAATGCGAACGCCCTCTTCCAGATCATTCATCCGGTTCAGTGTCTTCAGAAACGTTGATTTTCCGCAGCCGGAGGGGCCGATCAGTGCCGTAATCTCATTGGCACGGATGTTCATTGAAATTTTATGCAGTGCCTGATACTGTCCGTAGAACAGATCCAGGTCTTTGATTTCAAATTTATACTGTTCTTCCATTCTGTTTCCCTTTCTCTCAAGGTCTGCTCTATGCCTTTGCACCCGACTGCTTCTCGTTGATTCTCCGCGTCATGATTCTCGCAATCATGGAGAAAATAAGTACCATCACCACCAGCACCATCGCCGAGAAGTTTGCAATTTCCTCCGACTGCGGATTCAATGCTCCCTCTGTGCGCATGACCCAGATATGAAGAGCCAGTGTCTCACCCGGACGGAACGGATTGAGAGGACACGTTTTGGAGGCCGGATTCCAGTTGCTCCAGTTAAGTCTTGTGCTCTGCCCCGCCGTATACAGAAGAGCTGCCGCCTCACCAAAGCCTCTTCCTGCTGCCAGAATCACGCCGGTAATGATGCGCGGAAGACACGCAGGAAGCAGAACCTTCACGATGCTGACCCAGTGCGTTGCACCAAGTGCCATGGAGCCCGCCTTGTAGCTCTTCGGAAGGCTGCGCATGGCATCCTCGGTCGTCGTCGCAATGGAAGGAAGACTTAGGATGGAAACCGCAAGCGCACCTGCCATCAGATTCCATTTTGCTCCTGTCATCAGGATGAAAACCAGATAGCCGAACAGTCCTACCACGATCGAAGGAAGCGAAGAAAGCGATTCTATGCAGATCCGGATGAAATGGGTTGCTTTGGTATCTCCCGCATACTCCGCCATGTAAATTCCCGCAAGGACTCCCAGCGGAACACTGATCAGAAGAGAAAGCACAACCAGATAGACGGTATTGAACAGCTGGTTTCCGATTCCTCCGGAATCTGCCGCCAGAATCCCGGGAAAATAACTCATGATTCCCTTGATGATAATGTATCCCGCAAGAACCAGAATCAGCAGAAGGAACGACCCTCCGACGGCGCAGAATACACCCGTCATCAGATGATCCGTCCTCTCCGCATTTTTAATGCGGCGTTTCATTTTTTCATTCATATCGCACCAATCCTCTTTTGTATCTGTATCGCAGCAAAGCCTTTTGCCTTCTTACGCTTTTTCTTTCTTTTTCCCTGCCGCATCAATGCGATGGATGATGAAAATAAACAGCATGGAAATCAGGAACAGGAGCAGCGCCATAGTCCAAAGCGCCATATTCTGTTCACCGCCGCTTGCCGAGTTTCCCATATCTGCAGCGATGGCCGCCGTCAGGTTATTGGTCGGAGAAAGGATATCCTTCGGGAACGCTCTTGTCTTGCCAATGACCATTGCAACCGCAAGCGCCTCTCCGAACGCTCTCGCAAGTCCCAGAATAATCCCGGTCAGAATGCCGGATTTGGCTGCCGGAAGAACGATTCGGTAGATCACCTGCCATCTGGTAGAGCCAAGTCCGTATGCGGCTTTCCGGTAATACTGCGGAATGCTCCGGATGGCGTCTGCCGCAACCGTCGTGATGGTCGGAAAGATCATGATGGCAAGCACGATGCTGGCTGCAAGCACGGAATATCCGCCCATTCTTGCATGGAAGGTGTCGCGGATGAACGGAACCAGTACCGTAAGTCCGATCCAGCCATATACAACGGAGGGGATTCCCACGAACATCTCAATGGCCGGCTGAAAGATTTTCGTTCCTGCCTTCGGAGCGATCTCTGTCATAAATACTGCAGCGCCCACCGCAAACGGTGTCACCATAAGAAGTGCAAGTCCGCAGGTCATCAGAGAGCCCGCAATGTAAATGGCACAGCCCACCTTGCCGGTGCCTCCGGCCACAGAATCCACCGGTGCCCATTCACTGGAAAACAGGAATTCCAGAATGGAATGATAATATTTGGTAAAGGTTCCGGTGCCCTGCACAATCAGGAAAACACCAATTGCAAGCGTCAGCGCGATAATAAAGAAGCCCGAGGCGGTAACAATCCCCCGCCCCAGGTATTCTTTCCGGAAACGATCCATTTTGCCGGTTCTCATTCCCTGAATTCTGCGCTCCGACGTTTCTGTGCAATTCTTTCCACCCGTAAGGTTTGTAACTGCTTCGCTCATAGCTGTTCCTCTGTCGGAGTTTTCCGAATGCTTTTTACTGTGCTTCGTGAGACTTTACCGCCTCATCGCTCATCCTGGAGGATACGCCGTAGCCCATAGCCTCGATGGATTCGCCGAACTCATCGCCCATCATGTAGTTGATGAAGGCCTGTGCGGCATCGCTGCCCTCGCCGTTGGTGTACATGTGCTCGAAGCCCCATACCTTGTAGGTTCCGTTGTAGGTGTTCTCAAGAGTAGGTGCTACACCATCGATGGAAACTGTCTTGACGGTATCGTCATTGACAAGATAGGACAGTGCAACATATCCGATTGCTCCCTTGTTCTGCTCAACAGTCTGAAGAAGAGTGCCGGAATCATCGGTCTCAAGTGCTTCGTTGGAAGCCTCCTCTTCTCCGTTCAGGGCCCAGTTCTTAAACAGTGCTCTGGTTCCGGAAGAGCTCGGTCTGGTAACCAGAAGGATCTCCTCATCCGGTCCGCCGACTTCCTTCCAGTTGGTGATCTTTCCGGTAAAGATGTCAATCAGCTGATCCGTGGTCAGATCATCTACGCCAAGGTCTGCATTGACTACAGGCGCCATGGTAATGACACATACCTCATGATCTACAAGGCCTGCTGCGACAGAAGCATCCAGCTTCTCTTCTGCGAAAACATCCGAGTTTCCGATATCAATGGCTCCGTCTGCAACCTGCTTCAGGCCTTCACCGGATCCGCCGCCGTTTACCGTGACCGAGCAGTCAGGATTTGCATCCATAAACTTCTCTGCTGCTGCCTGTGCAAGAGGGAGCAGGGCGGAAGAGCCTGCTGCGGTAACCTCTCCGGTAACAGCCCCTGCTGCCTCTGCTGCAGTGTCTGCTGCTGCCGTATCAGAAGCGCCGCATCCTGCAAGCATTCCCATAACCAGTGTTGCTGCTGCAATTGTTCCGGTAAGTTTCTTCCGTTTCATAATAATATCCTCCTCTATCAGGAATCGTTTTCTTATCCGACAGTGCCCATCATAAAGAGAGCGTGTTAAATCCATAACCCGCGAAATGTTAAAGCTATGTAAAGTTGTTCCCGGCGTCAGATGCCCCGAAAGACCTCCGATCTTTTCGCCCGCTGCTTTACCTGTTTCTTACATAAGCCTTACGTTTCTGCGATAGAGCTGTTTTTTGCGGAGCATTACATTAAGAGCAGATTAAGAGAGTTGTTATTTTAAGAAGATTTGGAAAATTACCAGAAAAAAAGATTCCGGCAGGGATTTCCATCAGGAATCCCCGCCGGAATCAGAAAGAACCGGGTGATATTATTTATGAAGACACAGGAAATACGTTCCAGACTGTTTTACACATTGCTTCTCGGATTTGCCGCAGGCTTTGTCCTCGGCGCCATGATCGTGCTGGTCATGCAGGAGGTACTCGGACTGCAGCCCGCTGTCAATGCGATCTTATTTGCATCCGCGGGCTGGTGCGGTATTCTCTTCTATTTTATAAAGCTCTTCTGCCTGCTCCTGCCCCGGAGCCGCAGCTGAGTCTTTCAGACGCGGATTCTTTTCAGAAGCTGAGTTTTTCAGAAGCGGAGCTTTTCAGCGGCAGCGGTGAAAGACCGGAAGCCCATCCAAAGGCGCATCCACATGCACGGTCTGCCCACCTTCATAGACCTTTCCGTCACGAATATCCGTCCAGCTTCCTTCCGGAAGATACACGTCACGTTCGAATTCATTCAGGTGCAGAATCGGAGCCACCAGATATTCCGAACCGAACATATACTGATCCGTCACCTCCCAGCACTTCGAATCTGCCGGAAATTCATAGAACATCGTACGGATCAGCGGTGAGCCGTTCGTGTGAGCCTCCTCATAGAGCTTTGCAATGTAGGGCTTCAGCTCCATTCGGATGTCATAATACTTTCTCATAATCCGGTAGTTTTCTTCTCCATAGCTCCACAGCTCGTTGTCCTGCCCGGTATGAAGATAGCCGCCTCCAAAGTCACGGTTATCCAGCGGCGGAATGTTGTAGGGGCCGCGGTCTCCATGCATCCGGAAGACCGCCGAAAAGACAGCAAACTCGTACCAGCGGATCAGAAGCTGCTGAAAATCCGGATCGTTCACGTCATCCGTCATAAAGCCCCCGATGTCCGTCGTCCACCACGGAATTCCCGCAAGTCCGATGTTCAGGCCTGCCTGCAGCTGATCCTGCAGTGACTCAAAGGTGCTCGGTACGTCACCGGACCAGAGAACATTTCCGTATTTCTGGCTTCCCGCCCAACCGCTGCGAAGCAGATTGACGACCGGCTCCTTTTGAAGCTCCGTCATCGGATCATAGAAAATCCGGCTATACCACTGCGGATACTGACAGCTGCACTCCAGCGCCGATCCATTGATGTAGCGGTAATTGTCAAAATCATAAGCACAGTAATCCGGTTCCGAGTTGTCCAGCCAGAACGCATCGATGCCAAGGTCATAATAGTTCTTTTTGCATTTCTCCCAGACATATTTTCTGGTTTCCGGATTGAAAACATCAATCTCCACGCAGTCCCCCTGGTAGTCATAGGTCTGCTGCGCACCGCGCTCCGTCGAAATCAGAAGTCCCCGGTCCATCATCTCCGCGAAGTTCTCGCTCTTGCGGTCCACAGACGGCCAGATGGAGACAATGACCTTAATCCCCATCGAATGAAGCTCATCCACCATCGCCTTCGGATCCGGCCAATAGGTTTTGTCAAACTTCCAATCTCCCTGAAGCGTCCAGTGGAAGAAATCGATGACAATCATATCGATCGGAAGGCCCTCTGCCTTGTATTTTCTTGCGACAGACAGCACCTCCTCCTGCGTGCGGTAGCGAAGCTTGCACTGCCACAGTCCCATGAGATTTTCCGGGAACATGGGCGCACGTCCGGTCACCGCCGTATATTTTTCCAGAATTTCCTTCGGCGTATCTCCTGCCGTAATCCAGTAATCCATTTGCCGGGTTGCCGCTGCCTGCCACTCCGTGAGGTTCTTTCCAAAGGAGACACGACCGACAGCCGGGTTGTTCCAGAGAAACCCATAGCCCATGGAAGAAACCTCGAAGGGCACCGTGACCTGGGAGTTTCTCTGCTCCAGACTCAGAACACAGCCCTTCAAATCCAGGTAGGGCTGCTGATACTGGCCCATTCCGTAAATCTTTTCCCCATCGATGCTCTCAAATCGGACGTTCAGAGAGAAATCTCCGCCCGGGATTCCCTTCCACTCGCGGCTTCGGATTTTAAGGCAGCGGCTCTCCTTCCAGAGAGACCCGTCATAGAAGCTGAAATATTCACGAAGGAGCTGCTTTCCATCCTTATAAAAGGTAATGACGCCGGCAAAATTGACCGTGGCCGAAATCCGTCCGTTGGTGATCCTCGCAAGCTCCTTCTGATCCATCGTTCCATCACCGACCCAATGATCCTCCTCCGTGATTTCCACAATGGCCCTGGAGTCCCCCGGCTCCTCGGTCAGTGCCCAGTTCTCATCGTTGAGAGCCGCATGCCGCGTTGCACGAACGCGCAGGGAATCCTTTCCCCAGGCCTCAATACGGAGAATTTCTCCCAGATTTCTCGCTGTCAAAACGCCCTTTTCTGCTGTAAAAGCCATAGCTTCCCCTCTCTTTCTTCTGCTCCGCGGCAGCATTTTATACGTTTTCGCTGCCGTGTTTCCGCACTTTTTGTGGCGGTTCTTCTGTTACAATGCTACCATAGAAATGTCCGTGATTTCCATTTTGATTTTCAGGAGGTATTCATGTATCGATCTGTATCTTCCATCCGGCGAAGACTTATTGCCGTCTCCTCCACACTCGCAGCCGCTCTCGTTCTTGCCGTTTCTCCTGTGCCCGGAAGCTCTCCTCTCACGGAAAAGACTGCTCTTTCCGGCAAAATTACGCTTTCCGCATACGCGGCAGAATCCGTCTTTCCTTCCGATTCTTCCACAAAGCTGATCTCCGATCAGACTGCAGGGAGCACCTTCGCCATTCTGGTAAACGCCAAAACCGGCAAGATAACCGCGCAGAAGAACGGTGACGCCTACATGTACCCGGCCTCCATGACCAAGGTCATGACACTTCTTGTCGCATCGGAGCACGTAAAGAACCTCACCGATACCGTCACCATCACGCAGGATATTCTGGATTACTGCATGGAGCATGACTGCAGCACCGTCGGCTTCGCAGCGGGAGAGAAGGTAACTGTCATGGATCTTTTATGGGGCACCATTCTTCCCTCCGGCGCCGATGCCGCAATGGCCCTCGGTCGGTATGTGGCAGGCTCGGATGCGGCCTTTGTCACGATGATGAATGACAAGGCAGCTGCGCTTGGGCTGAAGAATACACACTTTACCAACTGCATCGGTCTTTTTGATCCCGGCCATTACTCCACCTGCAATGACATCGCGGTTATCATGAATGCGGCAGCCGCCAGCCAGCTCGCCTTCACCGTTCTGGTGACGCCGCAGTACACAACGATTCCGACCGCAGTACACCCGCAGGGAATTACCGTGCGTAACCTGTTTCTTTCCCGAATCAGTCCTCTGAATAAACCGGGGATTGTTCTTGGTGCCAAGACCGGCTACGTCAACCAGTCACGCTACTGTGCCGTCAGCTACTTCGTTTCTTCCGGAAATGTACCTTACATCTGTGTGACCGGAATGGCTTCTTCCTCCATGAATGCCGTGCAGGATCATCAGAAAATCTATTCCGCCTACGCGCGGTAAACAGCATCTGCTGCCATCTCTTCGTACTGCCTCATGTACAGCTCGTGATAATATCCGTTCTGCTGCATGAGGCTTTTGTGTGTCCCCTGTTCAATGATTTTCCCGTTCCGGACAACCAGAATGACATCCGCATCCACAATGGTGGACAGGCGATGTGCTATCACGAAGGAGGTTCTTCCCCGGATCACGGTCTCGATCGCATCCTGGATCAACTTCTCCGTCAGTGTGTCGATCGATGCCGTTGCCTCATCCAGAACCAGAATTCTCGGATCCGCCAGAATCGCTCTGGCAAAGGAAAGAAGCTGCTTTTCTCCGGTGGAAAGAAGGTCTCCGCCCTCTCCTACCTCGGAGTCCAGCCCCTTTTCCATCTTCTCCACGACAAAGTCCGCATGCACAAGCCCAAGCGCCTGCATAATCTCCTCATCCGTGGCATCCGGTTTCCCGTAGCGCAGATTGTCTCTCACCGAGCCAGAAAACAGGTGCGGTGTCTGCAGAACATAGCCGATATTACTGTGGAGCCAGAGCTGGGAGCGGTCTCTTGCATCCCTTCCATCAATCAGAACGGCACCCTCCGTAGGTTCGAAAAAGCGGCAGACCAGGTTCACCAGTGTGGATTTTCCGGCCCCCGTTTCTCCTACAATCGCCACATTGGTTCCCTTCGGCACCTTCAGATTAAAATGCTCCAGAACATACTCTTCTCCATCCGGATAGCGGAAGGAAACATCCCGGAACTCTACATCTCCGTACAAGGGCTCCCAGTTTTCCTTCTTCGGATGGAAGGTGTCCCCGTAACGCTCTGTGACCTCACTCCGGTCTGCCACATCCGACTCTGTATGAAGAAGCCGCGTCAGTCTCTCAATATTTACCTGAATGGCAATAAACGCAGAAATGGTCTGAACGATATTCTGGATCGGATCCATCATATTCAGCGCGTAGGAAAAAAATACCGACAGTGTTCCGATCTGAAGGACCCCCTCCATCGTGATACGGCCGCCCTTCCAGAGGACAAGCGCCAGTGCCGTCGCGCACATAAAGGTCACAAGCGAGGTAAACAATGCCGAATAATGAGTTGCCTTCACGGACGCCTCGCGCATTTCTTCCGTATCCTTCTCAAAATCCTTCCGGATACGGTCCTCAATCACAAGCGTCTTGACCGATCTTGCCCCCGTGATGCCCTCGTTAAAATTGCCCGTAATGGTTGAGTTGATCTCGCGGATTCTCCGGTTCAGCTTCACCAGCTTCTTCTGGAAAAAAGCAATCAGAACCACCGCAACGGGGACCAGTACCAGAACGTACATCGCAAGCCTTGCATTCACGGCGAGCATCACCGCAATCACGCACACGATATAGGAGCCGTTCCAGACCATGTCCATCATTCTCCAGGCCACCAGCTCACCGATTTTTCCGGTGTCGCTCATGACTCTCGCATGAATGTAGCCGACATTGTTCTGGTTAAAATAGGAGAAGGACAGCGTCTGCAGATGATTGAACGAGGCATTCCGCAGGTCCCGGTCTATCGACATCTCGACCTTGCCGCACTGATACGTGCTGACGAAATTGTCGATCACCTGAAGAACCAGAATCACCGCATAGGCCGCTGCAAACGGAAGGATGCCCTTCAGCGTCTCCTCTGCCACAAAATGATTCAGTGCATAGCTGTTGAACAACGGATACAGGGAATCGATCAGCGAGCTGAGAATTCCCAGAATGATATTGATGATAAGAATCCGGCGGTAAGGCCGGATAAAAGGCCACAATCTCGGAATTCCGAAGAAGGGCAGTGAAATCTTCTTATTCTCTTCTGCCTGCATCGCAGACCTCCTCCATTACCTGCTGCCGCTCTGACGAACCTGCAGATCATAAATCTGCCGGTAAATTCCATCCTGCGCCAGAAGCTCCTCATGTGTTCCCCGCTGCACAATCCGTCCCTGATCCATCACAAGAATTTGATCCGCGTGCATCAGCGTGGTCAGTCTGTGCGCAATCAGAATCACCGTCGCAGAGCCGACATTCTCCCGGAGTGCCCTGCGGATTTCCGCATCCGTTTCCGCATCCACGGCCGACAGGGAATCGTCAAACACCATGATAGGCGGCTTTCGAATCAGCATCTGGGCAATCGCCGTCCTCTGCTTCTGCCCGCCGGAAAGGGTCACGCCCCTCTCTCCGACAAAGGTGTCATAGCCCTTGGCAAAATGTGTGATGGTTTCATCCAGTCTGGCAATCCTTGCTGCGGATCGCACCCTTGCAAGACGGGAGTGCTCGCCATCCTTCCCGTCTTCCGGCTCCTGGCCGCTCGCAATTGCGATATTTTCCTCCAGCGTTCTGGAGAACAGGAAGGGCTCCTGCAGGACCATGCCGATATTTCTTCGAAGCCAGTCCGAAGAAATGTCCGCGATGTCCACACCACCAATCTCGATCCGTCCGTTTTCCGGAGAGAGCGGATACAGACGGTCAAGGAGATACATCAGGGTAGATTTTCCGGAGCCGGTTCCTCCCAGAATTCCGACCGTGCTCCCCGCCGGAATGGTGAAGGTGACGTCCTTCAGTACCTCAGAGGAGCCGTTTTCATACTGATAAGACACATGCTGAAACGAAATATCCCGGTCCATGGGAGGCATCTTGGCATCCTTTTTATCCTGCTCTGTCTCCGAATTCATGATGTAACGCAGGCGGTCGATGGAGATTCCCGCCTTGGACATATCCGCCACCACGCGGCCAAGCGAGCGGACAGGCCACGTCAGCATGGAATTGTAATAGATAAATGCAATGTACTGCCCCGATGTAATCTGTCCGCGGACACAGAAAACTGCGCCGATCACGGTGACCAGCATCACCTGCAGACCGGAAATCAGATCACTTGAGCACCAGAACGCAGAGAGCAGCTTCATCAGCCGGATCCACATCGCCGTGTAGCTCCGGTTCTGCTTCTCGAAGCGCTCCCTTTCATAGATCTCACGCCCGAACGCCCGCACCACACGAACTCCGGTCAGATTCTCCTGCGCAATGGCGGAAAGCTTTCCCTCCTCCTCATCCGCATGCTGAAAAGCATTCCCGATTCTCCGGTGAAAGAAAAGCGAATACAGAATGATAATCGGGAAAAAGGCGGCAGAAACCGCCGTCAGGATCGGATGAATCCGGTCCATATAGTACAGCGCAAAGGACATCAGAATCACAATTCGAAACAGACTGGTAAGCTGCTCCGAGACAAAATTCTTGATGGTCTCCACGTCCGATGTACACCGCTGAATGATGTCTCCTGTGTGATTCTCGCTGTGCCACGCAAAAGGGAGATACTCAATGTGATCAAACAGCTGATCGCGCATTCTCTTGACCAGACACTCCGCGCCGAGTGAATTCATCAGCCGGTTCGCATACCGGCATGCGTTGGCAAGAAGCGCCACCACGCAGACAGCCGCCGCAACGAGCCACAGGTGATTCCGCAGACCCTCGGCACCTCCAGAAGACTCGATCAGGGCCCTGGCAGGTCCCGTCAATGCCGACGGCTTGCTGTCAATCACCGAATCTACGGTGTAGCTGATGATTTTCGGATTCAGAAGATCAAGAACCGAGGTCAGACAGGCAAAGACAATGCTGAGTACAAACCACCGCTTGCTTCCCTGCAGAAAATGCCACACCATCCCGCTTCTTGTCGGAAAGTTCTGTTCACTGCGAATTGTTGTCTGCCTCACAGGCCGGATCTTTTTCATATTCGTTCTCATGTTCCTCACAGTAATATCTTCTTCCGTTCGAATCGGAAGCAACCTTTGTCCCCTTGTTCAGACAGTTGGAAACGCTGCAGTAATGCGGAAGCCGTTCATCGTCGGTATCATTGTAAAAGGCCATGTTTCCCTTTTCGGCCAGCTGCACGCGAAGGCGTCTTCGAAAGCCCTCCTTGATGGCTGCAAGCTTCTCCTCATCGCCGACGCTCGTCCAATGCCGGGTTCCCTCCAGTGCCGGTTTGGGAAGAGCGACTTCCTCTTCCTGGTCTTCCTTCTCCTCGTCTCCCTCTTCTTCCTGGCTGAACTCCTGATCCGAGGCGTCATCCTCTGCCTCTGCAACCTTTGCAGCTTCCTCCTCCGCACGCTGCGCATCCCGGATCATCTCCTCATCGCGGGTTGTTTTGTAAACCTTGCGTGTGGTCAGATTGCTGTAGTCCGGAGAAAACTGAGCTTCCAGAAGAACCGCTCCGTCCTCATTCTCCGTTTCGGATCCATAGTAGGTAAAATACCATGTGTCGGCATCACGCACCTGCTCCAGACTGTAATCATAGGAAGCTGCTCCAAACCAGGCCGGATTCAGATCTCCCACACAGCGATCCTCCTGCAGCTTCACTGAAATTTCCTCATCCAGGCGTCCGGGCACAATCACCGAGTGCATCCAGAGATAGCTCACCACTGCATTCGTCTTTTTCCCGGTAATGTCCGTATAGGGAGATCGGTACACGCGGTCCACTGCGGTGTCCAGAATCGCAAGAAGCTCCTTCGCATCCTTGTAGTCCCCGACCTTTGCAAAGAGCGTCTTCGCTGTCTCAAAATCATAAATCAGGAGTGCATTCCTCGCCATGTTGTAGCGGACCTCCCGCAGTCTTTCGTAGGAATCCTGATATTCCTCTGTCTGCGCAAAGCCGGTCTCTGCATCCTCCAGCTTCCCGATGGCTTCCAGCCTGACCGCCCTTGTGTAACAGGCCTTATCCAGAAGCTCCTCTGCCTTTCCGAAGCTCCCTCCGTCATACTCTCCAAGCTCTGTCAGAAGAGAAATGGCGGTTTCAAAATCATTTTCCGAAATCCGGGCATCTGCCTCCGCAAGTCGTGTGTTCTTTACCTGGTCCGGGCTGTCCTTGTAATCGCCAAGCTCCTCGTAAGCCGCAACAGCTCCTTCATAGTCGCCCTGCTCTCTTAAGTAAGAGCCTTTTTTGTATCTCATTTCCGGCACCCGCTCTGCTGCATCCGCAAATCCGCCGAGAACCGCCAGCCTGCCTCCCAGATCATATTTCCTCGAGATTGCGGCAAAGCCATCCGCCGCCTCATCGAACTGATTCTCCCTTGCAAGTGCCTCCGCTTTTCTGTAATCCCGCATGGGGAGAAACAGAAAACTCACCAGATACACGGTAATTCCTGCTGCCAGCGCAAGAATGACGATAAGTAAAATAAGTCCGGCCTTCTTTTTCATCCGATCTTTCTCCCTCCGAGCCTTCGCCCTCATGCCGTACATGTCGGGATAAACAACTGCTGCGTATGACGATAAAAACAATATGTCCCTGGCAGTATATGAAACACTACTGTCAGGGACATGCTTTCTTCAGGCTTTTGCTGCGGCTCAGTTCAAAGTAACCGAGTCCCAGGTATCGCTCGGAATCAGGGTAATATAAGTCTTGCCGGGATTCAGCGTAATCTCCTTGCCGTTTCCGTCATAGTACTTCGTGATTCCGCCCTCACTGGTCTTCGACCAGGTAATCGGGATCGCCTTTCCGTTCGTGCAGTAATAGCCGGGCTGTACTTCTGCAATGCAGTTGTAAATCAGATACCCGTGCTCATCATACTGCGTAAAGGTGCAGTCCTGAATCAGTACATTCTTAAAGGTAACGGTCTTATCATTTCCGCCATCCTTACAAACCGAACCGAATTCGTAATAATCATAGGTATTCGTATCCGGATTGTATTTCAGCTGTGAGCTCGTGTTGTGGAACGGGAGGCTGATGTTTGCTGCGTCCACCGAATTCTCTGCGTCGTCCAGCGTAACCTCTTCGCCCTGATAAGGAGCAAACTGGAAATGATCTCCGCTCTGTTTCCTGTCATCGTAGTTTCTGGAATAGCTGGAGTTGGAGAAGTTCTTGTCCAGATCGCCGGAAAGGCAAAACTCCGTAAACTCCGTAGGTTTTCCGTTCTTTACACGGGAGAAGGTTCCGGAAAAATGATACGGATACCGTCCCATATAAGGATCAATATAGAAAGGACCGCCGTCATGGCACAGAACCGCGTCCCATTCCTGACCAAGCAGGATGTTCGTCGGACGGATGGAACGAATGCTTCCCACCTTCTCGATGGAGCCCCAGTCCTTGAACAGGCACATCAAACGTGTAATGCGGTTGTTCGCCGTAGAGTTCATCAGCTCATACATAACGTCACAGTCTGAAATGCCGAAATGAGGAAGCGCTCTCTGGTCATTGTCCACCATGATGGCAACCGGCCGCTGATCCTCAATCTCCTTGCTGATCGGCTCTCCGGTCAGCTCGCTGAAATACATGTCGTCCGGAAGAACATAGGCTTCCTTCTCTTCCTCAGCCGTCTCCTCTTCCTGCTGGCTCTGTCCAAGATCATCCGGATGTGCTCCATCCGGAATCGACTCAAATCCATGTGCCGAAATTCCTTCCGATGCACTGTTCCCGCATGCCATCACGGACATCGCAGTCATAACTGTCAATATTACTGCAAGTACTCTCTTCTTCATGATACTCCTGTCTGATTCTCAAAAGCGAACGTTATAAAAATATAATTTGCATCTGCTATATGCCAATAACGTACGCACACTCATTGATTTTCTTTCCCCACAGGGACTTTGCTGTCTATTGTATCGCAAAAATGTATCCGTCGCCATATGAATCTGCTCAAAAACTGCCCTCGCGCTTTTGAAGCTTTTGAGGGCAGCCAACTCATCAAACTTATCCCACTTTATTCAAAAGGCTGGACAGTTTTTCTTGGTAAAGGGAGAAAGGTCGTTACCATTCCGGAGCGGTTCCGGACTGTACCCAAAAGTAAGCGCAATGGAAAGAATGCATGATATAATGACAGTTAAGGGTGCTGCTGTTGAAGACATGAGAAATAAATCAAGGAATATGATGAACAACAGGCAGTTGACAAAGCACTTAGTGGAAAAGCCGCGGCGATGCGGCTTTTTTAAAGGGCCGCAGTTAGTCGACTATAACCCATGCGTCATCCATATTAGAGCAATTTAACATCTCGCTATGAGGACAGGACGATGGAAAAACGAAAAAACTTCTGGGACAAAACGCCGGGCGGTATGACCGCTGGCTTACGCAGAGTGCATAAAATCGGAGGAAATAGCAGAGGAAATATGACATGAGAGAAAAAATCAAGCTCTCCGGCGTGCCGGAGACGATGCTGCAAACCATTTATGCCAGAGCGAAAGAGAGCGGCGGCAGAGGCGCGATTCACGACGCAAAAGCGGAGGAAATCATCGAGAAACTGGACTACGATTTTTCCCTTGCTGAAAAAGACACCGCCATGCGCAGCGGCGTCATTGCCCGCACCATCGTGCTGGACCGACTGACAAAGGCGTGGCTTGGGGCGCACCCCGGCGCGGTGGTGGTCAACATCGCCTGCGGGCTGGACACCCGGTGCTACCGGATGTCGGGTTACGCACATTGGTATAACCTCGACCTGCCGGAGACGATGGCCGTGCGGGAGAAGCTCCTGCCGGAAAGCGGCACGATTTCGCAGATCGCCATGTCCGCTATGGACGATTGGGGCGACGAAATCAAAGAGCGAAATACGCCGGTGCTCATTATTATCGAAGGATTGACCATGTATCTGACGGAAACAGACGTGCAGCACATCTTTGCGGTGATTTCCCATCGCTTCGAGAAAGCCGCGGTATTCGTGGAAACCATGAATCCGATGATCGTGAAGCGCTTCAAGGAAAAATCCATTGACGCAAGCAACGCAAAATTCACATGGGGCGTGAAGAACGGGGAAGCCCTTGCAGAATTGCTGCCGGACTTCCGATTTATCGAAGAACATAGTCTTTGCGAAGGAATGGCGATGTTTGCACCGGTTTATAAGGTGTTGAATAAGCTGCCTATCGTTCGGAATATCTCGAATAAACTCATTGTTTTGGAAAAAGTGTAAGGAGGCGGCAAGATGTCATTTTTTGAGAATACCCGCAAGCCTGTAGGATTTGCCGGAAAAATTATGGTTGCCATGATGAATCTTGGGCATACACCTGTGGCGACATGGGGCCTTGAATTCCTGCATCTTTCACCGGATGCCAAAGTGCTGGACTGCGGCTGCGGCGGCGGTGCGAACATGAAAAGGCTGCTGA
>ERZ857629.338-NODE-338-length-69591-cov-9.464738_pt1 | contig 69591 bp, 55 predicted proteins | sample MGYA00519700_ERZ857629 | MGnify/ENA primary metagenome ERZ857629 (study PRJEB31778, sample SAMEA3449351) | human gut metagenome | biome: human gut; feature: human-associated habitat; material: faeces | place: United Kingdom | collected 2010/2012 ... | reverse complement strand
CGCAGGCCGCCGCTTCGCGCACGACAAGACCGTTCGTATCAAAGGTCGAGGGGAAGAGGAACATATCGGCGCGGCAGTACCACGCACGGATAAGGTTCCTGTCGCGGATAGGCTCCGAAAACTGCACCTTGCCGGTAAGGCCGAGCTTTTCGGTATATTCCGTTATCTCGTCCTTGTCGCCGCCTCCGCCCACAAACACCATGCGGAAGTCGATGCCCGCTCCGTCCAGCTCCTTGAGCGCGTCGAGGATTATTTTAAGTCCCTTGTACCACATCATGCGCCCGACGAACAGGAACATCGGTACGCCCTCAGGCAGATCAAAGTCCTTTGTGGCCTCTTTTATCAGTTCATCGGACACTCTGCCCTTCGGAAAATCAACTCCGTTCGGCATAACGCGGTACTCCCCGCGGTAGCCGAGCTTTTTGAGGTTTTCCCCCGCGCCGTTGCTGACCGTCCACACCTCGTCGCAGGCGGAGATGTTCTCAACAAGCAGCTTTGCCGCCTCCTCCTGCAAAAGCCTGCTCTTTATGGCGTTGGCAATGTCAATATCAAACTTTGTGTGATATGTGAACACCACAGGCACATCTATCCTGTCGCGCAGCATCCTGGCAAGCATTGTGGAGGTTATCGGGCAGTGGGTATGGATGATGTCAAAATTCTTCTCGGTAAGCCGGCGCATGATATCTGCGGAAAACGGATTGCCCGCGTAATAGCCGACCTGCTTTGTCATATCGATGCTGGGATAACGCAGAACGGGAAAGCCGAAAGCGCTGTCATCCGCCTGCGGATGCGAGGGCGTGACTACGGTGGCGTTTCCGAGGGAAGATGAAATTATATTCGCATAATTTGTGACGGCGTTAGCAACCCCGTCGATCTCCGGCGGGAAAGAGTCATTGATAAGGCATACATTAAGCTTTTCCACGGTTCAACCTCCGATCGTTATTTTTCCGCCTGCTTCATGGACAGGGATATTCTGTGCTTCTTTTCGTCCACGTCAAGCACGACTACCTTTACGACGTCGCCGACCGAGACGGCCTCGCTCGGATGGCGGATAAATTTATTGCTGATCTGCGATATATGCACAAGCCCGTCCTGGTGAACGCCGATGTCGACAAAAACGCCGAAATCTATAACGTTGCGCACGGTACCCATAAGCTCCATGCCGGGCTTGAGATCCTTTATTCCGAGAACGTCCTTCCTGAGCAGCACGGGCGGCAGCTCGTCACGCGGATCGCGCCCCGGCTTCATAAGCTCTGCCACGATATCGTTGAGCGTAGGCACACCGACGCCGCAGTGCGCCGCCGCCTTTTCCTCGCCTATGAGCTTTACCTTTGAAGGCAGCAGCGCAAGATTCCCGGCGGCGACATCCTTGAGCTCATACCCGCACAGCTCAAGAAGCTTTTCGGCGGCGTCGTAGCTTTCCGGATGCACAGCAGTGTTGTCAAGTACCTGTCCGCTCTCCGGCACTCTCAGAAATCCGGCGCACTGCTGGAACGCCTTGGGGCCGAGCTTCGGCACCTTGTTTATCTGCTTGCGCGAGGTGAAAATGCCGTTCTCCTCGCGGTAAAGAACGATGTTCTTCGCGGTGGTTTTGGTAAGTCCGGAAACGCGCTGCAAAAGCGACGGAGAAGCGGTATTTATATCCACGCCGACGGCATTTACGCAGTCCTCGACCACGCCGTTGAGCGTCTCCTCCAGCTTGGCCTGCGGCATATCGTGCTGGTACTGTCCGACGCCTATCGCCATAGGGTCTATCTTGACAAGCTCCGCAAGAGGGTCCTGCAAGCGCCTTGCAATGGAGACGGCGGAGCGGAGATTGACGTCGTAATCGGGAAATTCCTCCGCGGCAAGCTTTGACGCCGAATAGACCGACGCGCCCGCCTCGTTGACTATCGCATAAGCCTGATTACCGCCCAGCTCATGCAGCATTTCTACCGCCATCTGCTCCGTTTCACGCGAGGCGGTGCCGTTGCCTATGGCAAGATGCTCCACCCCATATTTGCGGATGAGCGCGGAGAGCGTGCGTATGGCTTCTTTTTTGCGTCCTTCGGAAAAAGTCGGGTAGACGACGGCGGTATCAAGCACCTTGCCCGTACCGTCGATGACCGCGACCTTGCAGCCGTGGGCATAGCCGGGGTCAAGCCCCATTGTGACCCTGCCCTTTACGGGCGGCTGCATCAGCAGGGGCTTTAAGTTAAGAGCGAACATTTTTATCGCGCCGTCGCACGCCATGTCGGTAAGGGCGCTTCTTGTCTCGCGCTCCATAGACGGCCAGATGAGCCTGTCATACGCGTCCTCCGCAGCGGTGCGGACAAAGCCCATCGCCTTGCTGCCGGGGATTATGACCTGACGGCGCACTCTTTGCAGGGCAAGCTCACGGTCAAGCTCAACGCTGACCTTGAGGAAGCCCTCCTTCTCACCGCGGTTGACGGCAAGTATCTGATGTCCCTGGAGTCTGTCCACGCGCTGTGAAAAATCGTAATAGAGACGGTAGACCGAATCCTCCTCCGTTGCCGCTTTTGATGTGAGTACGGCGTTCCTGCCGATAAACTCGCGCAGCAGCTTGCGTATCCCTGCATCGTCGGAGATCATTTCCGCGATGATGTCGGATGCGCCGGCAAGCGCGTCCTCAACGGTTTCAACGCCCTTTTCAGCATCCGCAAAATCCTTGGCAAGCTCCTCCGGCTCAGGCAGATCGGGCGTCTGGGCAAAAAGTCTGAGCGCAAGCGGCTCAAGTCCCTTTTCCTTTGCGGCGGTCGCACGTGTACGGCGCTTTGGCTTGAAGGGGCGGTATATATCCTCAAGGGCGGCAAGCGTTTCACATTCGTCGATCGCTTTGTCCAGCTCTTCGGTCATTTTATCCTGTTCGATTATTGATTTTTTTACGGTCTCTCTTCTCTCGGCAAGGGAACGGAGATATTCAAGGCGCTCCTGAAGCGTGCGCAGGGCGGTATCGTCCATCGCGCCGTGCAGCTCCTTGCGGTAGCGTGCGATGAAAGGAATGGTATTGCCCTCGTCAAGCAGGGCGATAACGTTATCGATATGGCTCTGCTCGCGTCCAAGCTCACGGGCAAGTATCTGGCTTATCGTTTCCAACTGATGCTTTTCTCCTTTAGTATTATAACCGTTTTTCCGGCCGGCTGTTCTTTGACAAGCTCCTTTATATTCTTCTGTATCTTTCGGTATATTCTCTGAGCTTTGCGGCGGTTTTCTTCGTCAGCGCGCCGGGCAGCATACGCCACTGCCAATTTCCGCCGGCAACGCCGGGGACGTTCATGCGGCACTCGCCGCCAAGCTCAAGCACATCCTGCATGGGTACGACAAAAAGCTCGCACGGTGTAGCCATGCCTGTGCGTATCATACCCCAGCACCAGCCCTCGTCCGGCGTGATGTGCATATACTTTTTCGCGTATGCGATATCCTCTTTTTTGCTGTGCTCCACCCAGCCCTTTACGGTGTCGTTATCATGCGTGCCGACGTAGCAGACGTTCCCCGCCTTGCAGTTATGCGGCAGATAATCCGAATTTCCCTCGGCGTCAAAGGCGAATTGCAGAACGCACATTCCCGGGAAGCCCGAATCGCGCACAAGCTGCCTCACGCCGTCCGTCAGCATACCGAGATCCTCCGCAATGTAGCGCATATGCGGGAACCACCCGCGCAGTACGCTGACAAGCCCCATGCCGGGGCCGCGCATCCAATACCCGCTCTTGGCGCTTTCCGCGTCGGCGGGGATCGCCCAGAAGCTTTCAAAGCCGCGGAAATGGTCGATCCTCAGCACATCGTAGAGCTTGCCCGCGCCGTCAATGCGGCGTATCCACCAGCCGTAGCCGTCTGCGCGCATACGGTCCCAATCGTACAGCGGATTGCCCCAGAACTGCCCCTCGTCGGAGAAGGCGTCAGGCGGACAGCCCGCGACAAGCGTCGGCATATTATCCCCATCCAGCATGAAGAAATGCGGCTCGCTCCACACGTCGGCCGAGTCGAGCGCGACATATATCGGGATATCGCCTATAAACTGCACGCCGTTTCTGTGCGCGTAGGCGCGCAGCGCGTTCCACTGCTTATAAAAAAGCATCTGCACAAAGCAATGATACTCTATTTCATCCTCCAGAAGCTCACGGTATCTGCAAAGCGCGTCATGCTCCCTCATTCTCAGCGCCCTGTCGTCCCATTCCATCCATGTTTTCATGCCGAAATAAGTCTTTGCCGCCATATACAAGGCATAGTCCTCTATCCAGAAGCTGTCCCTGCGGAACGCCGCGGTCTCGTCGGCATATCTTTCCCTGCCGCGCTCAAAAGCCTTGCGCAGAAGCTTCTCGCGTCCGGCGCTCACCTTGCCATAGTCGGTTTTCGCGCAGTCGTCTCCCCAATCGACGGCTTTTATCTCATCCTTTTTCAGAAGACCGCCGTTTGCAAGCATATCAAGGTCTATGTAATTGGGATTACCGGCGTATGTGGAAAACGAGGAATACGGGCTGTTGCCGCAGCTTGTTGGCACAAGCGGGAGAAGCTGCCAGTATTTCTGTCCGGCGTTCCGGAGAAAGTCCACAAATTCATAAGCGCTCTTCCCCATTGTGCCGATTCCCCAATTCGACGGAAGAGAGCTCAGCGCCATAAGTATTCCGCTGCATCTTGACATAAAAGCACCTCCTGCGCTGCTTTTTATATACATCCATTATACAGTATATCTTTTGCACGGATTTTTTTCAAGTCCGTATTTTCCCGCATAAAAGCGCCCCTCCTGCCGTAAAGCGGGAGGGGCGTCATTGTCAAAGAAGCAAGCTTCTTTGACAAAAAGGGGTCTGCACTACGCTCTGTGCCTCGGTTGTTCGCCGCAGGCGAACAATTCGACACTCGCTCCGTGAGAAGTGTTTTCCCCGACGTACATGCCGCCGGAGAAAACGATCAAAATTATTTTTGCCTGCGGGCAAAAAACTCTGCGAGGCTTTTTTGACAGTTCCGAGCCCCTCCTACCGCTTCACGGCAGGAGGGGCGTTTCGGTTTATCACTTTTTCACTTTTTCAAGACTATTTCAATTCCGCTGAGGATGGCTTCAAGCTCGGGAGCATCGGGAAGCTCCTCAAATTTGAGCTCGCTGTCGTCGGCAAGCATGACGGTTATAAGCAGATAGGTATAATCATCCACCGGCAGGCAATTATAAATGCTGTCTCCCGCGACATAGCGGAAGCCGCCGGAAAACTCCGCATAGCCGGGACTGCTCTTTGCGTTATCACGGAGCTTTTCAAAATTATCTCCGGCGTAGAACGGAGCATATTCGATCTGCGCGTCAAAATCCGTGCCGCTAAGGATCGCGGCATGTGAATCGCTTGTCGGGCAGAGGAACTCCTCCTCGACGACGGCAAATTCAAACCTGTGCGGATCATACGCAACCTTCACGTCCACGGTCGCGGCGTCTTTGAAGCCGGAAACAAAACTGTAAGTCCCCTGCGCCTGATTTTTGACCGCTTCCTGCGGTTCGGACTTTGCGCTTTCGCCCGCAGCGGGAGCGGCGTCTCCCTTTTTCCGTATGAGCAGCAGCGCGGCGGCGCCTGCGGCGGCAGCGGCGGCGGATATAAACAAGGCTTTTTTCTTCATGGCATTTTCCTCCGTTTTTTTACTTTGCTGCATTATATCATGATCATCGCCGCATTGTAAATGCGCTTTTTTATGCTGAACCCGCATCCGTGTACATTAAAGACCGCAGACTGTCAAAAAACCATGTTTTAAAGTCAGATAACAGAGCAGCGGGGGAGCTTGATGGGGCAAGACCCGCCTCAAATCGGATAAACCGCCGTCGAGAGTCTTGAGATATCAAGGCTCTCGGCAACAGCATTTTGAATACATTCAAAATGCTCGGCGGAAAGCGCAGTGCAGCCTTTTTGTCAAAGAAGCTTGCTTCTTTGACAAGCTGAGTCCGTCCCGAACCAAATCAAGGTTCGGGACGGGTTTATGCCGTGACGCGCACTGATTATCCGATTTTTTTGTACACCGCGCACTGTGTCTCGGCGGTTTTCACATTGCTGTTGTACTTGGAATAGTTGAGCTTACCGGCGTTGTTTATCGCAAGGTAAAATACCGTCGCGCCGTCCGGCGATACGGAGAAGGTGATCGAACCGTCCTCCTTGATATTGGGCGTCAGCGCTATGGGGAAGTCCGTATTCCCCTCCGGGTAAACGTAAAGCTGCGCGCCGCCGTCCTCGGAGAGAAAGACCGCCGTCGTCACGGTATTGCATGAGAAATTCATCCCGACGCTCACGGGGATCAGGGTGGGATCTCCGTTGTCAAACTGCCACACGCCGCAGAACGGAAGATAGATGCTTATAAAGTTTGTCCAGCGTTCGCGGTCGGGAAATTCGCCCTTGAATTCGTTGAGCCATGTGAGCGCTTCGGCGTTTTTGCCGGAACGGATAAGCTCATAAAACGGCTTTGTGTAATCGCCCGCGTCCGCGGCCGCACCCGCTTTTTCGGCGCTGTCCTTATAATCGCCGAGTGAGGCGAACAGAGCCGCGACGGCGTCGCAATATGGGAGGCAGCCGGATTCCGGCGCGTCCTCGTAGTTTATCTCCACGCCGTCGGCGGCGCATATATCGCGGATATCAGAGGAGATGCCGCTTCCGAGCTTGACGTATATGCTCTGGGGAATATAAAATACGCTCTTTTCGCCCGTGACGGTGCTGAGTGAGCAGTATATCCCCTCCATTGAATATTTATCGGTCAGAGCAAGCAGCAGCTCAGCTTTCTTGTATATACATTCCTTTACCATGGAAGCGCTGTCCTTGTAGTTGTCAAGGGCGGCAAAAGCGTCCCGCGCCCGGCAGAAGCTGTTTTCGCCGAACAGCGCGGCGGCCTCATTATAGCTGTCAAGCAGTACGCTGTCATAATAGTCGGAAATAGAGCTTTCCGCCTTGGCCGCCTGTTCGGCGCTGTCCTTATAATCGCCGAGGGCGGTGAACATTTCGGCAGCCTTACGGTAAAGGGCGGTGGAAACCGTCTCGTTCATGCCAAGCTCCGAACGCTTCATGCCGAGCATGACAAGCCCGTCGGTATCTCCGTTCTGCGCACAGTTCATTATGTATACGGCGCGGCGGTACGGGATCTCCTTTTCGGCAAGCTCCCTGCTGTCTTCATAGTCGCCTAATTTTTCAAACGCCTCCTGCGCAAGGTCGTACTTTCCGCTTTCCAGCAGCGTCAGCGCCTTGTCGTAGTCGCTTATTCTTCCGTAGTAGCCGGGAAGCGTGGCAAGAAGAACCGTGAGCAGAACGACAATGGGAATGAGCACGGCAAACAGCTTTATCATCTTTGCGCGCTTCTGCGAGCTTTCAACGTCCTCCTCTTCCTCATACTTCTTCTCGTTTGCGACCCGCTTTGTCGCCTCTGAGCGCAGAGACGGGAGACTGATGTTCTTGAGCGCACTGTATACGCGGCGGCAGCGATGGCATTTGGCCTCGTCGCTGCGGTTTATTGCCCCGCAGGTACAGAACCAGAGACCGCCCTCCTCCGAGGGAAGATAATTGCAGTCGCCGCCGTAGCTTATTCTGAACTGATGGCACAGCTCCTCGTCGTCAAGCGCGTTTTCAAGACGTCTGGGCGAGGAAAGCGTAGAAAAATAATCCTCTCCGCCCTGCCATCTGCTCCCGTCGGAAAAGCAGACAAGGCTGACGCGCACCTTATATGAGCGCACCGCGCCGTTTGGCATTACGACCGCCGTTTTTGTCCCGAAGCTGTCGTCTCTGTGCGCGTCAAGCTCGTTATAGCAGTATTCTACGGCATCACCGGCGGACTCTCCGTTGGCGTTGAGCGGGAGAATGTGCGCCGTGAGCGAGGAGATCTCTTTTCCGGAAATGCTCTTGAATTTGAGCTGGACAAGGACGCTCCTTGTCAGGCTGTCCGACAGAACGGCGCCTGCCGTGACGATAACGGGAGAACCCTCCTGATAGAGCATCCCGCTCTGAGAATAGAGGCGTGTATATCTTTCTTCCATGGCCGCCCTCACAGTTCCGGCAGATCGTCGCTGACTATCGCCGTCATGGACTCCCCCGCCCGATCAGGCAGGGCGATTATCAGCAGGTAGCCCGCAAACCACAGCAAAAGCGCCATGATATGATATTTCTTCTGCGGCCAGCCCTTCATTGCGGCCACCTTATAAAATTCCGCCGCCACAAAATAATGCGCAGCCAGCAGCGCAAGTATTGCCACGACCCATATTGCGATCAACATCTGAACTTCACCGCCTGTTTATATTTATTTCGATTATAATAAATACTCAGGCATTATGTCAAGCAAATTATGGAATTAAAAGAAAAAACGTAGACCGCAGCTGCTTTTGTTCGGCTGCGGTCTCCTCTCATATTCTGACTTTAATGATATTTTTTAACGGAGCGTCATCTTCCGCAGCACTTCTTGTATTTTTTCCCGCTGCCGCATGGGCAGGGATCGTTGCGCCCGACCTTCTTCTGCTTTTCCGGCTGGGGAGCTGCGGGTTTGATATCGGTAAGCTGTTTCAGGAGGTCAAAGCGGATTGTTTCACTCGGTAGTTCCATTGTAAGTATCTGCTTGCGGAAATCCTCAATGTCCATTTCTCCGGTCTGGATGGAATTACGGATGCCCGGAGCAACAGAAACTAACTTGGATCGCTTTTCGGGAGCGTGCATCTGCATCATCTCGCCCGGCGTATAGCCGCGGTTGCAGTACATTCGCGTCGTGTTATGGAATGCATTGTATAAACCCATGAATCGCTCAACATCGCGTTGGGACTTGAAGTATACACCAAGCTCCTCCAGATCCTTGAAAATGTTGTTTCCTTCCATAGCGCCCGAGCGGGCGCAGTACAGAAGCTCTCCAAAAACAGCCGCCGCATGCCATTTGCTCAGGCCGCAGCTTTCTTCAAGAAAATCCAGCAGCTTGAGCAGTTCCGGCGTATCCTCGCAATAGAAAGGCTCGGCATATTCCAGCAGATGCTTTTTTCCCGATAATTCCGTAGTCGATCAGGTTAAAACTGCCAAACCGATCCCAACGAAAGGTTTTGATCGCCATTGATAGTATAAGGGCAGTCTTTTCCACATGAAATTACAGCAAAAATATACTCATGGGAAAATATTATGCGGCGGCGGAAGCTCTCTTTTCAATAATCGGCCTATGGAACGGCGTGTCCCGTTTCTGAATTAAGTTCAGCTCTTGATATTCTTTCCGAGCTGATATGCTCTTTCCAGAGCGGGATGCCCGTCGATATCGCCGACGTCATTGACGCCGCCAGAGTTTCCGAATTACCTCCCTTGCGGGGACTTGAAGAAATGATCAGCACCTTTTTATTCATCGTAATGCTCTCCTCGCTTTTTGCTTTTTCTGTTCCATGATAACACACAACCCCTGCTTGAGGTCAAGACTTTTTCAGAATCAAAAGCATGCCGAACTTTTTAGTCGCGTAAGCGCAGAAAAAGTCCTGAAATCTTGCGATTTCAGGACTTCGGTAGTTGCGGGGGAAGGATTTGAACCAACGACCTCCGGGTTATGAGCCCGACGAGCTACCAGCTGCTCTACCCCGCGATATTCATTTAGCTTGTATAATATAGCACGGAGCATAAGCAAAGTCAATACCCAAATTTCATTTTTTAGTCCGTCCCGAAAAAGTCTTCTATCCGGCAGTCCGCCCTCCGGAAAAGTCTACGGACGCTTGCGGCAGATTCACAACGCTATCCCGCAGCGCATATTCCCGGCAAGCCGCAGAAAATACGTCCGCGCACGGCAGAAAAAAATAAAAGTTGACGCGGAGACAAGAAACACTATAATGTATATTATGCTGCCGTTTGCCGGCTGCAGCAAAATCTTCTGTTCGGGAGTTCAAAATATGGTTTTTTCATCGCCGGTTTTCCTGTGGATATTCCTGCCGGTCATTTTTGCGGCGTATCATATCGTCCCTGCAAAGGCAAGGAACATCCTGCTGCTTGCCGGCAGTCTCATATTTTACGCATGGGGAGAGCCGCGTTATATCCTGCTGATGCTTTTTTCCATTACGGTCAATTATTTTCTGGGACTGCTGATGGAGAGATTCAGCGCAAGAAAAAAACTGCTCCTGACGCTCGATATCATTATTAACCTCGCTCTGCTCGGCTACTTCAAATATTTCAATTTCCTTGCGGACATCATAAACGGCATTTTCGGTGATGTCGTCTCTGTCCGTGAGATCGCGCTGCCCATAGGCATTTCATTTTATACGTTTCAGATCATGTCCTATATCATCGACCTCTACCGCGGGCAGTACAAAGCGCAGAGGAGCATTATAAACCTCGCGCTGTACATATCCTTTTTCCCGCAGCTTATCGCGGGGCCTATCGTAAAATACAAGGACATTGACGAACAGCTTGCCTCAAGAAGCTGCACTATCGAAAAAACGGCGGAAGGTATACGGCGTTTCATCTACGGTCTCGGAAAAAAGGTGATAATCGCCAACACAGCGGCGCAGTATGTCGATACGATCTACGCGACGGAGGCCGCCGGACTGACCGGCGCGCTGGCATGGTTCGGCGCGATATTGTACACCTTGCAGATCTACTATGATTTTTCCGGCTACTCGGATATGGCGATAGGCATGGGCAAGATGTTCGGATTTGAGTTTGAGGAAAACTTCCGCTATCCCTACCTTTCCTCCTCTATCCGCGAGTTCTGGCAGAGGTGGCACATTTCGCTCGGAACATGGTTCAAAGAATACCTGTACATCCCGCTCGGCGGAAACCGCAGGGGCGAGGCGCGCACATATCTGAACCTCGTTATCGTGTTCTTCATCACGGGACTGTGGCACGGCGCAGGCTACACCTTTATCCTGTGGGGGCTGTGGCACGGGCTGTTCCGTATTGCAGAACGTCTCGGCTTCGGAAAATTTCTCGACAGGCACAGGATCTTTGCGCACGTCTACACAGTGCTTGTGTTTGTGATAGGCTGGGTGCTTTTCCGTGCGGAGAGCGTTTCGCAGGCATGGATGATGGCGGTGCGTATGCTTATGCCATGGAAATATGTCGGAAAGGCGCTGCTGCTGCACCAGCTCACGGGCGCTAAAATGCTTGCCATGCTTGCACTCGCCATACTCGGCTGCGGCGTGATCCAGCTTGCCGCGGATAAAAGCGGATTTGCGGCGAAGCTCAAAAACACATGGATCGAAGCGGTTTTCTGCGCGGGCATATTTGTCATATGCATTGCAATGCTCGCGGCGGATACGTATAACCCTTTCATCTACTTCAGATTTTAATGCGGGAGGATACGCATGAAAAAGAAAAACGCCGTCATATGGCTGTGCCTTTTTGCGGCTCTGTTTATGCTGCCGCAGCTTGTATACCCCCTTGTAAAGCCGTATCTTGACAGCACCAACACCGAAAACCGCACGCTTGCCGAAAAGCCGTCCTTAACGCCTGACAGCTTTGAGAGCTTTCCGGCGGACTATGAAGAATATTACAACGACACAATGCCGTACAGAAATCAGCTTATCCGGCTGAACAACACGCTGCAGTATTTTCTTTTCAGGCAGCAGGACATAAACGGCGTTGCGATAGGGCGCGACGGCTGGCTCTTCTATTGCAGCGAGGAGGCGGGAAACCCCGTCAATCAGTCGCTCGGCTGCTGGCATTTCAGCGAAGAAGAGCTGGAGACCATGGCGGAGAGTATGCAGCGGACTAAGGACGTTCTTGCAGAGCGCGGCATAGAGTTTGTGCTGTTCATAGCGCCTAACAAGGAAACAATATATATGGAAAAGCTGCCCTCATATTATGAGCAGGAGGACGAGTACACCGCGACCGACCAGCTTGTGGATTATCTCAGGGCTTACACCGACGTGACTGTCGTATATCCCAAGGAGGAGCTTCTTGAGTTCAAGGAGCGCCATGCGGATATGCCGCTGTATCTCAAGCTTGACAGCCATTGGAACAACCTCGGCGCGTACATCGGAGCAAGAAGCCTTGCCCGTGCGCTCGGTATCGAAATGCCGGCGGCGGAAAGTCTCGGACTTAAGAAGATACAGAAAACATCCGGAGATCTCGCCATGGTCATGAACGCGGCGGTCACGGATGTGGATACCGATTACGAGCTGTCGGGGATAACGGAGCTGACTACCGAGAAGCTGAAAGACGACGATCAGAGCGGAATGGTGTTTCTGACACGCGGCGCTGACAAGCGAAACATTTTCGTGGCGCGGGATTCATATTCTATCGCCCTTGCCCCGATACTTGCATCGCAGTTTGAAAACAGCACCTTTGTACACCACACGCTTTTCTCTCAGGACAAAATATTCGCCTCGGACGCGGATATTTACGTGCTTGAGATAGTGGAACGGAACGAATATCAGCTTCCGATGTATTCCGTATCGCCGTGAGGCGCGGGCAAAAAGCAGCGGCTATTCCGGTGCCGAACGCCCGAAGATGTGTAATTCAAAAGGAGAAAAATGAAACGGCGGATTGTTGTTTTTTTTGCGGCGCTTTGCTTGCTTGCGGGCATTTATGTTGCGGCTGCGGCAGATCATTCTTCTCTCCCCGCACGGGAAGAGAAGGAGCGGCCTGAGCTTGACGAGGTGCGCGTTTATCTCAGAGATATGCTCTCCGGCAGAGGATATATCAACAACGGTGAAATATTCATGTCTTTGAGCGAGTTTTCCGGACTTTACGGCATAAACATGAATCTCAGCGCAGATGACGAGGGCTTTGCCGCCGTCGCCGAGGGGCTTGATATCAGCGCGGCATACGGGACAAATTATCTCACGGTGAATCACAGATATGTGTTTCTGCCGGACGGCTACATCCTGTGCGGCGGAGACGTCTATCTGCCTGCCGACGCGCTGTCGCGGATATTCGGCGTGAAGCTCTCAGCGTCGGAAGATCGGGTCGATATAAGCACGAAGCAGTGCAGGTCGATAAGCGGAAGCGAGGATTACTACAAGCTGAACATGCCGCCCGACTATCAGTATTGGATGCCGAGAATAATCAAGGTCGAAACAGCGGACGAGCCGCTTGCGGGCAAAATAGCCGTCGGCAACGTGATAGAAAACCGCGTTGAAAGCGACAGATACCCGGACAGCATATATAAAGTGCTCTACGACAACAATACCGGCGTGCAGTTCGCGCCCGCTACGACCGGCGCGCTTACCGCGGCGGGGGACGAGCTGTCATGGGTGGCGGCGTGCCTGTGCTGGGAAGGCTATGACACGGCGGAGGACAGCCTGTATTTCGCAAACCCCGAAAACAATGGAAACTACTGGTTCAAGGCAAACTGTGTCTATGTCAAGACCATAGGAAGACACGAATTTTATAAGTGAGGTGCGGGCAGAACCCGCTTGAACATCATGCTTGAGGATATATTGAAAGACGGTTTTTCACAGATGGGGCTGTCCTGTGACGACAGGATGCTTGAGCGATACAGAATATACTTTGGCGCTCTGGAAGAGACAAACAAGGTAATGAATCTCACCGCGATATCCGGCGAGGAGGATGTTGCAAGGCTGCATTTTCTCGACTGCGCCGCTCTGCTTTGTTCGGCGGAGCTTGCAAGGAAAAGCGTTATAGATGTGGGTACGGGCGCCGGTTTTCCCGGGCTTGCGCTCAAGATCGCCTGCCCGGACATAAAGCTTACGCTGCTTGACAGTCTTGACAAGAGGATCGGCTTTCTGCGCAGAACCTGCGCAGAACTTGGATTTGCAGACGTTGAATGTCTCCACGCGAGAGCGGAGGAAGCGCCGAAGGAGCTGCGCGAAGGCTTTGATTATGCCGTATCGAGGGCGGTTGCAAGGCTCAATCTGCTGTGTGAGCTTTGCCTGCCTTTCGTAAAGACCGGCGGCACATTTATCGCAATGAAGGGTCCGGACTGTGAAGAGGAGCTGAACGAGGCGAAAAAAGGTATATCGCTTCTGGGCGGCAAGATAGAAAAATGCGTCGGCTATACCGTTCCCGGCACCGACGTCAATCACAGTCTGGTAATCATCCGCAAGATAAAGCCCTCCCCTGCCAAATATCCGCGCCGCTGGGCGCAGATAAAAAAGCAGCCTCTGTAAGCTTAAAATAAATTTCAAAAAAATCAAAATGCCTCTTGACAAGTAACCGTTCGGTAACTATAATACAAGTTACCGAACGGTTACTATTATTCAGGAGGATGCTTATGGCAAACGACACAAGGGAGCGCATTATTGAGATCGCGCTTGAGCTGTTTTCCCAGCGCGGCTACCTCGGCACATCCATGAGCGATATTGCCAAAGAGCTTGGGACGACGAAGGCCGCTTTATACAAGCACTATACAGGCAAGCAGGAAATTCTTGATAAGATCGTGGAGCGGATGAACAGGATGGACTATGAGCGCGCCGAGGAATATGAGATGCCGGAGACGGAGCCGGACGGCTTTGCGGAAGCTTATATACACACTCCGCTCGAAAAGATCCGCGCATACAGTGCGGCGCAGTTTTCCCATTGGACGGAAGAAAAGTTTTCCGCAAATTTCAGAAAAATGCTGACGCTTGAGCAATACCGCGACAAGGAGCTTGCAAAGCTCTATCAGGATTATCTCGCGTCAGGGCCGACGGAATATATGGCGGCGATTTTCAGAAAGATGACGGATTCCGATGAATCCGCCATGCAGCTTGCTCTGGATTTCTACGGTCCGATGTATCTGCTTTACGGCATTTATGACGGTGCGGAGGACAAAAGCGCTGTCTTCCGGCGTCTGAATGAGCATATTGACCGCTTCATAGCGCGTATGGAAGCACAGAAATAAAAAAATCAACGGGGCGATACGCCCCAACGAGAGGGATGCAATAATTTTGAAGCTTTATTTTGGAAACACCGTGACAACCGTCACGACCCTGATGCTTATTGCGCTGCTCGGCTTTATAGGCTATTCCGTTTTTGAGCGCGCAAGCATCATGTATTGGGGACGCAGAAGCGCGGTCTTGCTGCTCTGACAGCTCAGAGCGCCGGCAAAATCCGATTTGACCGCCTATACATTTAAATTATAGCTGAAGTATGCTTTCTTCGGCTTGTTTTGTCATACACGTCAGCTTTTGCGCGCTTTCAGGATAAACGGCAGGTGGAAAAGCGCTATCAGCGCCGTTCCCAAGGAAAGCATACGCAGGAAATAGACATACCACCCGCGCTCAAGGTTTAGATACGGCAGATTTTCCATCGGCGGACGCGTGAGATAGAAGAAATTCGTATCATAGACCGACAGCGCCCCGTTGATATACAGCATGGCAAATGCAAGCGCCAGCAGCAGTCCGAGATTTTCGGCAAAGCTCCGCACACTTCCGATCTGCGCATTGCCGGAGAAAATGAGATACAGCGAAAACCACATAAGCCCTGCGTGATACACAAAGCACTGATAGGCAAGTATGTCCCCGAAATCCGTGCCGTTCGTCGGTATCATTATCGCGCAGAAGCTGCCGAGAGTACCCATCACTGCCGTAAAATTCATAAGCAGGCGCTTTAATCCGCTTTCTTTTGCAAATGTGATATACAGCACGGAAAAGATCATCAGACTGCACAGATGAAGCGGGAGATTCAGCGGGTCAAGATGCATCCCGCCGCCGGGGCTTGCGATCATACCGCTCATCATCTTGCTTATCTCGCTGACGGCGCATATGAAGACCATAATGCCGCCCGCCTGCTTCAAGCCCATTTTACGCTTTCCGGCAATTATGCACATGGCTGCTATAAACGCCGCGCAAAGCCCTATCCATATAAAATGCTCTGTTGTAAACATATTCATCTCTCACAGTGCCGCCTTCACGGTGGTTTTTATATCACGGTAATTTCCGCATTGCCGGTATCGATCCCCTGCGGCAGGGGCGCGTTTACGATTATATGATCCGCCTCGCTCAGCGGCATAAGCATATACGCGCCCGGGCGGAGAAACTTGCTCTTGTCGCAGAGAAATACTTTTTTATCCGCCTGCCTGAGCACGTGCCTGCGCAGAGATGTGGAGCGCGCACTGTAATCGGCGATCCAGCCGCCCGCCGTGAGCGCCGACGACGAGAAAAACATGATGTCTATGCCGAAACGCTTCACCATTTCCTCCGCGTCAGAGCCGTAAAAGCTCATCGTCTCATAGCTCGTATCGCCGCCGAGGCATATGCTCGGGATGCGGTACTTCGCCGCCAGCTGGAGTACAGAGAGGCTGTTCGTAACGACAGTGATGTTCTTGAACCTTGCCATCTGGTCGATAAGATGCAGCGTCGTTGTGGACTCGTCAAGGAAAACCATGCAGCCGTCGTGCAGAAATGCGGCGGCGGCCTTGTCAAGGCGGAGCTTTTCGCCGGGATTTATGCCCATCCGGAAAAATGCGGGTCCCCCCTCCGTCTCACTGCGCCGTCTGACAACGCCGCCGTGGCTTCTCACAACAAGTCCCATATCCTGCATCGTGTTGAGATCGCGCCGTATAGTCGGCATACTTACAAACAGTTCCCTGCTCAGGCTTTCCACGCTTGCGTAATCGTTCTTTGCCAGAATATCCAATATTTTCTGGAAACGCTCCTGCTTCATCTGAATCCCCGTTTCTGCTTTTTTGATCGTTTTTGATTGTTTATCAATATTAGCGCCAAAGCTTGCTAATGTCAAGAGTATTGAGTATAATATCATTCATGCATTTTGATGAAAAAAATCCGTATAAGCATATTCAGCGCGGGTCTATTGCTGCAAAAATGACAAAGTACTTGAATGTACATATGAATTTTTTCTTAAATTGATTTTTTGCTGTCATTTTTGCGTCTCCCCCCGGCAAAAATGCAAATCCTTTCAAATGAGGCATACATAATGTTTGTTGATTGCGGCAGATACAGCGGCAAATGCAGCTGCGGCAGAGAGCATAGCATGGAGACAAAGGCTGCGGTGATAGAGTCCGGCTGTCTTCTGAGCTTTGAAAAATATATGAGCGATTTCGGCGTTTCCGGCAAACGCTGTGCGCTCTACGGCAAAAATTCATACGCCGCTTCCGAGGGCAGACATCCCCGTGCCGAGCAGGAGATCGTCCTTGACCCGGAGGGTCTGCACGCAAACGAGATATCCACGGCGGAGGTTCTTCAAAAGCTTGAGAGCGACGTGGAGGTCATTATCGCCGTCGGCAGCGGCACCATTCACGACATCGCCCGCTTCTGCGCGCATGAGCGCGGCATACGCTTTGTCTCCTGCCCGACCGGCGCAAGCGTGGACGGTTTTTGCAGCACCGTCGCCGCGATGACATGGTATGGCTTCAAGAAAACGCTTTCCGCCGTTGCGCCCGAAATCGTGCTGGCGGATATTGACATTATAAAAAACGCGCCGATGGCGCTCGTCCGCAGCGGTGTGGGCGATATTATGGCAAAATATACGGCTCTCGCCGAGTGGAGGATCGCAAATCTCCTGACGGGTGAGCATTTCTGCGCAGAGATACACGACATAATGAAGTCCGCGGCGGACACAGTCATGGACAGCGTCCCCGGCATAGTCCGCGGTGAGGACAAAGCATACGTCGATGTTACATACGCGCTTATCATGAGCGGCATCGCCATGCAGATGATGGGCAATTCCCGTCCCGCCTCCGGCGCGGAGCACCATATCTCGCATATGATCGAGATGGAGCCTGCCGCGTTCAAAGTCGCTTTTCCCGCAATGCACGGCGAAAAGACCGGAGTCGGTTCGCTGATCGCCGTGAGAGAATACAAGCGTCTTGCCGGGATAAGCGACATCGCACCTTATGTCAGGCCGTATGCTCCCGTTCCGGAGGAGCATTTCATACGCTTTTTCGGTGAGCGTCTGGCGCAGTCGCTTATAAAGGAAAACGAGAATGACTGCCTTGCCGCCGTCACACCGGAGGCGCTTATCGAAAAGTGGGACGCTGTGCGGAAGATCATTGACGAGCTTCCGACGGAGGAACGGCTTTACGGTCTGCTTGAGGCGCTGGATGCAAAAAGGACGCTTGAAAGCATCGGCGTTTCGGAAGCCCAGCTTCCCGAGCTTCTGGAAAATTCACCCCTTGTACGTAATCGTCTGACGCTTATGAGAATACGCCGGATGATGGATATAGAATGAATCAAGCATGTAAAGGAGACAGGACAAGTGAGCGAAGAAATCATAATAAAGCACGCTCTGAAAAAGTACGGTGACAATGTCATCATCCCCGATCTTAATCTGGACATCCATGAGGGCGAGTTTTTTACGCTGCTTGGTCCGTCCGGCTGCGGCAAGACGACACTGCTCAGAATGATAGCAGGCTTCAACAGCATTGAGGGCGGCGATTTTTATTTCGGCGAAAAGCGCATAAACGACCTTGACCCGGCAAAGCGCAACATAGGCATGGTCTTTCAGAATTATGCCATTTTCCCGCACTATACCGTCAGGAAGAATGTTGAGTTCGGTCTGAAAAACAAAAAGTTCCCCAAGGATAAGATCAAGGAACAGTCCGAAAAGTTCATGAATCTCATGCAGATCGATCAGTATGCCGACCGTATGCCCGAACGTCTTTCCGGCGGTCAGCAGCAGCGCGTGGCGCTGGCGCGCGCGCTGTGCATCGAGCCGGACGTTCTTCTGATGGACGAGCCGCTTTCAAACCTTGACGCGAAGCTCCGCGTTGAAATGCGCACGGTCATAAAGAACATACAGCACAATGTCGGCATCACCACCGTTTATGTCACGCACGATCAGGAAGAGGCTATGGCTGTCTCCGACCGTATTGCCGTCATGAACGCCGGCGTTATCCAGCATGTCGGCACGCCGAAGAGCATCTATCAGCGTCCCGCAAACCTCTTTGTCGCAACGTTTATAGGCCGTTCCAATGTCATCAACGGCAAGCTTATCGCCGAAAACGGCAAGACTTGGCTTGAAACGCTGTCCGGCTACCGTGCCGAGATCGACACCGTGCGCCCCGAGCAGCAGAAGAATCAGGACATCGTTCTTTCCGTGCGTCCTGAGGAGTTCCTGCTTGACCGCAGCAGCACCGATGGTATCTCCGCCGTTGTGGACGACTGCGTTTTCCTCGGTCTGAACACACACTACTTCGTGCATCTTTCCTCCGGCGAGGAGGTCGAGATCATTCAGGAGTCCTCAATCGACAACATCATTGAGCCGGGTTCCGAGATCAAGCTCAAAATCAACACCGAGAAGGTCAATCTCTTCACCGCCGACGGCAGCGAAAACATTCTTACCGGCGTCCGCAACGACTGCGTAAAGGCATAACGGGAGGACAGGCTATGGCAAAAAAACGTTTTGACGGATGGCTGATCGTCTCCGTGCTGCTTTTGCTGCTGTTTGTCGCCGTCCTTATCTACCCGATGTTCGGCGTTATCAAGCAGGCCGTCATCATGCCGGACGGGAGCTTTTCATGGGAACAGTTTGAAAAGTTCTTCGGCAGCAGCTATTATGTAGATACAATATACAATTCCTTTAAAATTACTATTTTCGTCACGCTTCTGACGCTTGTTATAGGTATCCCCTTCGCTTATTTCTACGCATTCTATAAGCTCAAGGGTTCAAAGATACTCTTTGTCGTAAGTATCCTCTGCTGTATGTCCGCCCCGTTTCTGGGCGCGTACTCGTGGGTCATGCTTCTGGGGCGCGGCGGCGTCATAACAAAGTTCATGAAATCGGCTCTCGGAATTACCATGCCGAGTATATACGGTTTCGGCGGCATCGCCCTTTCCCAGACGCTCAAATTCTTCCCGCTGGTATTCATCTATATGAACGGCGCGTTCAAAAGCATTGACAACACGCTTATGGAAGCGTCCGCCAACATGGGCTGCACCGGCGTGAAGCGTATGTTCAAAATCGTCCTGCACCTGACTATGCCCACGATCCTTGCGGCGACCCTCATGGTGTTCATGCAGGCTTTTGCGGATTTCGGCACGCCTACTATTCTCGGCGAAGGCTTCAAGACCTTCCCCGTATTGCTCTATAACGAGTACCTCGGCGAAAACGGCGCGAACTACAACTTTGCCGCCGCGCTTGCCATAATCGCAGTTCTTGTCACCGCGATCATATTCTTCCTGCAAAAATGGGCCACCGGCCGCTTCAAATTCTCGATCAACACCCTGCATCCGGTCGAGAAAAAGGAAGCAAAGGGTATTGCCGGCTTTTTTATGCATCTGTACTGCTATGTGCTGTGCGCCGTTGCCATCCTCCCGCAGCTGTATATTATCTATCTCAGCTTCCGCAACAGCAAGGGTTCGCTTTTCGGCGTCGGCTACTCGCTCGTAAATTATCAGAGCGCCATTAAGAAAAAGCTCGTTCTTGCATCGCGCAACACGCTGCTTATGGGCATTATCGCCCTTGCGGTCATCATCGTCATCGCCGTTGTCCTGGCGTATCTTGTCGTGCGCCGCAACAGCACTCTCAACCACTCGCTCGATACCATCGCCATGCTGCCCTATATAATGCCCGGCGCGGTCATCGGTATCGCACTGCTGATCGCATACGGCTCCAAGCCCGTTGCGCTTACCGGCACCATGACGATCATGATAATGTCCTTTGCAATACGGCGTATGCCGTACACGATACGTTCTGCAACGGCAACGCTGATGCAGATCCCGATAAGTATCGAAGAAGCGGCGATAAGCCTCGGCGCGTCAAAGCTCAAGACGTTCGCCAAGATCACCGTACCCATGATGTCCAACGGTATCCTCTCCGGCGCTATTCTCAGCTGGGTCGCCATTGTCACAGAGCTTTCAAGCTCCGTCATACTTTACAGCAACAAAACCACGACCCTCACCATGCAGGCTTATATCTACATAGGCCGCGGTGAATACGGCACGGCAGCGGCGTTCGCGGCCATCCTCACCGTCATTACCGCGCTGAGCCTGTTCCTGTACATGGCGATAAGCAAGTCCGAAGACGATATCCAGATCTGATGCCCACACTGATGCGCAAGCATCCGGGAATATATTTTATAAGGAGAACCAAAATGAAAAAAATCCTTGCACTCATTATGGCACTCTGCATGATTTTTGCACTGTGCGCATGCGGCGAGACCAAGGCTCCCGCCGAGGAAGCAGCTCCTGCCGAAGAAGCAGCTCCTGCCGAAGAAGCAGCTCCCGCTGAAGAAGCAGCCCCCGCCGAGGAAGCAGCAGAGGAAGACCTGGGCAACACCCTCGTCCTCTACTCCTCCATGACCGAAGCTGACCTTGACGCTCTCAAGACCTGCTTTGCGGAAGTTTATCCCGACATCGAGATCGAGGTCATTTCCGGTTCCGCCGGTGAGTTCACCGCAAAGATCCAGGCCGAAGCCGGCAATCCTCAGGGCGACGTTACCTGGGGCGGCCTTGCCGATTCCGACGGCGACAAATACAAGGACATCTTTGAAGAGTGGGTTTCCATCCATGACGACGAATCCCTTGAGGGTTACAGCACCCCCAACGGACTTTACAGCATGGATCACCTCTCCACCGTCTGCTTCTGCGTCAACACCCAGCTCGAGAAGGAGCTTGGTCTGAACATCCAGTCCTACGAAGATCTGCTTGATCCCGCACTCAAGGGCAAGATCGTCATCTCCGACCCCAACAGCTCCTCCGCTGCATGGAACAACCTCTGCAACATCTTCTCCGTTTACGGCATTGACACTCAGGAATCCTGGGATTACATCGACAAGCTCCTTGAGAACGTTGTCGTTGTTGAAAAGTCCTCCGTTTGCTTCAACTCCGTTTCCGACGGTGAGTACGTTGTAGGTCTGACCTACGAAGACGGCGCTATCAAGCTCAACCAGAGCGCGGCAGAGCTCGGCACCGAAGCCGTTACCGAGGTTCGTTACCCCTCCAACGGTACTTCCGCTTCCGCATTCGGCGTTGCAGTCATCAAGGGCGCTCCTCACATGGCAGCTGCAAAGGCATTTGTTAACTGGGTCTGCTCCGCAGAAGGCCAGAGCGCAATGGCTGAGTACATGGAAGGCACTCTCCGCTTCACCAACGCAAACTACACCTCTCCCGAGAATGCATGGCTCAAGGCTTCCAGCGACATCACATGGGTCACCCGTGATGTTCCCACTCTGACCGCTCAGAAGGCTGACCTTCTTGCAAAGTGGAACGAGCACCTTGCATCTGTTCAGGGCTGATCAATATTCCAGCAAAAACAAGTCCGCTCCGGCGGACTTGTTTTTTGCTGTCTGCGGGATTTTGCATGGCTTTTTAGCATGAGCGTTTTTGAACGTTTTTCAATATCAGCGCCATGTATTGCAATGCCGGCACGTCTGTTGTAAAATGCTCATTGAACATAGGGCGCCGTGCTTTCTCCGGCAAATGCGCGGTGTTTTGAGCTATTTGTCATAATTTCCGGGGCTATCCGGCACGAAAGAGAGTTGTGATTTATTTTGAGCGAAAAAGAAATAAAGCTGATCAGTTTCGATCTGGACGGTACGCTTACCCAGCACAAAACGCATTTGCAGTCTGAGAACCGTGCGCTTCTCGACGAGCTTGGCAAGCGCTATAAGCTTCTTATGATCGGGGCCGGTCAGTGCCGCAGGATATTTGACCAGATGGAACACTACCCGATCGACATCATCGGCAACTACGGGATGCAGTACTGCACCTATAACCGCGAAACGCACGATCTGGATACCGTTTTCGATATGCGTCTCCCATGCGACAGGGAAAGCGTCGATGCGCGTATAACGCAGTTGAGAGAGCGCTACGGCTACACCGATTATGTCGGCGACAACGTGGAATACCACGTTTCCGGCTGCGTCACATTTCCTCTTCTCGGCACAAAAGCGGCTATCGAGGACAAGCTGAGCTTCGACCCCGACAGGAAAAAGCGCCGCGCATTTTACGACGATGTAAAAGAGACATTCAGCGACTACACCGTATTTGTCGGCGGCTCCTCCTCATTCGACTTTGCCCCCTACCCTTACAACAAATACTACGCGCTGGATAAATACTGCAAGGATCACGGTCTGGAGCACGGCAATGTCGTCTACGTCGGCGACGATTACGGTCTTGGCGGCAATGACGAATCCATATATAAGTCCGATTTTGAGTTTATTTGCATTGACGATTACAGAACTCTGCGGGAGCATATGTCCCGTTTTCTGAAATAATTTACGGCTGGGAGGCCATGCAATGAAAATGTATGAAAAGCCGCAGGAGATCGGCAGATATCTTGACGTTGAATTGCAATGCGATTGCGGAAGGACGCATTATGTCCCCATAAAGGGCGTAGAGATAGGCGCGGGCGCGCTGAATACGCTTCCGGATTATGTGAAAAAGCTCGGCTACAAAAAGCCGATCATCCTGTGCGACGGCATCACCTATAATATCGCCGGAAAGCGCTGCGGTGAAATGCTGGAGGCTGCGGGGGTAAGCGCGGCGGTGCACACGCTCACGCATCTTGGATTTGACGAAGCGACACTCGGCGAGATCGTCATAAACATTCCTGACGGATGCGACCTTATCATCGGCGTTGGCACCGGCTCTATCACGGATATGACGCGCTACTCAAGCTTCAAGCTGAAGCTGCCCTGCTTTACCGTCGCAACCGGTGCGCCTATGGACGGGTTTGCCGCTTCCATAGGCATAATGAACATCAACAGTCTGAAAGCGACCATGCCGGCGCACTGCACCGAGGTCATAATCGGCGATACCGACATTCTGAAAACCGCGCCGTACCGTATGACCGTTGCCGGCTTCGGCGATCTTATCGGCAAGGTCACATGCCTCAACGATTGGGAGCTTGCACGCATAATAAACGGCGAGCATTACTGCGCCAACATTACCCGCCTTGTGCGCGAATGTGTCGCAGACGTAATGAAGGAAGCGCCGAAAATAAAGGAGCGCGATCCCGAAACACTCGGCAGCATAATGCGCGGACTTGTCCTCTCCGGCGCGGCAATAAGTCTTTACGGCGATTCCCGTCCCGCATCGGGTGCAGAGCACCACATGTCGCACTATTGGGAAACCATTATTGAGCAGCGCGGGGAGCGTCCCGCCATGCACGGCGAACAAGTCGCAGTCGGCACAGTGCTTGTGCTGATGCTGATCGAAGAGCTGCTAAAGGAAAACGTTGACTTTGACGCGGCGCGTGCCGACGCCGTGAGGTACGATCACGAGGCATGGGAAAAGGCTATCCGTGAGCATTACGGCGCTGCGGCGGATGAGGTAATCGCCCTTGAAAACCGTGTCGGCAAGAACGCCATCGACGGCAGACTGCGCCGTATCGGCAGCATGGAGCGCAATTGGGACGCTGTGCGCACACAGCTGCAAACGGTTCCGTCATCCGCTTCTCTTCGTGCGCTGCTGAAGGACATCGGCTGCCCCTATTCTCCCGCGCAGATCAATATTGACGATGCTCTCCTTAAGGACACCTTCCTCTACTGCAAGGAGGTTCGGCCGCGCTATACCGTTTTCCAGACGGTGTACGACCTCGGTCTTATGGACAAGCTTTCTGACCGCGTGATCGCACGTATAAAAACGGAAGAGTGACAGAGCAAAGCGCTCGTCAAGGATTCTACGCGAGGGTTTTGACAAGAATCCCGCAGGGGGCGCTGTGTCTCTGCCGTTCGCCTGCGTGCAGCTTTGCAAGGCTCTTTTTTCGATATGCAAATCCCCAACTGCTTCAAATTACGGCAGTTGGGGATATTTTCATTTTATGAGTTCGCTTTTTACCGCTTTTGCGATCATCTGACGCCCCTCCTTGGAGTTCAGCACCTCAACAACGGTTTCACGCACAAGCGCCTTGAACGCCTCGCTTTTCAGCATGGCAGTCAGCGGCGCACTGTCGTTATTGCGGCTTTCGGCGCTTGCGACAACCGTTCTTTTCAGTGCGGAAGGAACGGTGGGCGGCTCCTCTTCTGGAAGCTCACCGTTCAGCCAGCTGTCCATCGCGGCGGGGTCGTCCGATCCGCCGCGCAGATATTCTGCCGAAACGCCGAAAAATGCCGCCAGCGCTTTCTGCTGCTCCTGATTCGGAGTGAGACGTCCCGTCTCGAACTTTTCTATCGACGTTTTGGGAAAGCCGAGCGCCGCGGCAAGCGCCGGACGGCTGAGTCCCTTTTTACCGCGAAGCTGTTCTATTCTCTTTGAAATTGAAGTCATAATTATTGCGTTCTCCTTTATATGTTCTTTGTCACAGCATCTGCCGCCGTTATATTCTCTCCGCCGCGCCATGCTGTCCCGGAATTTCCGGCGGGTGCGCCTATCTTTTCAACAGCCAGCTCTTCCCGTAAATGTACGGCGTTCCGCGTGAACCGTCCTCGACTTTTTTGAGCATCGCTTCCGCATCCGTAACGGCAAGACCGGCAAGCCGGTCGATCCCGCAGTCAAGGAGCGCAGGACACATAGGCACGGACGGGCCTATGAGTATGGTGCAGGCGTTTTCGCACAGTGAAAGCAGGTGGGGAAGGGTTTTGTTCACTATCGCGTTTCCCGTTATCAGCACTATATCGCATTGCGGCAGTATATAATCGCAGGCGCTGTCGGGATAGTCCCCGCTCTGCGGCGCACGCTCGATTATATATATCTGCGCCGCCTCGCGGTGTATCTGTTCGGTCATCTTCAGATGCCCGATCGCGGCTACCGTTTTGCCCTTGATATCAAGCCCCGCGGTACAGTAATTTTCAACCGGTTCCTCACAGGTGAGAGCTTCCATGCGCTCTTTTGTATTATACCAGAGATTCGCCGCGGCAAGGGCAAGCCCCGCCTCGCGCAGATTCCAGCTTTTCACGGCGCTTGCGGCGTCCTTTATATCCATCCCTTCAAGCCCCGCCGGAAACACGGGCGCTATACTCTCCCCCTCGGTGCTCATGGCGATGCCAATCTTTCCTCCGCCAAGCGCCGCCGACCAGCGTTCCCCCCGTGCCGTGCGGTCAATGACCGCGCCGTGCGGGATATTTTCAATTATGGCGTCATAAAGCGAAAAAAACGAGTTCATTTTCCCCTCACAGTTCAAAAATTAATTTTTTGTTCATTGTAGCACAAAACAAAATAATTGCCAATAGCCACGCTTCGTGGTACTATCTATATGTATTTATATGTCTTTATTTTTCAATGAAAGGAGCGAAAATGAAGCGTATAATCTGCATGATATGCACAGGCGCACTGGCTTTCGGTATGCTCGCGGGCTGCGGGAAAAAGGCTGCATCCTCCGAAACGACCGCAGAAACCGGAAGCACGCAGGAAATTATCCCTCAGGCGACGTCCGCCCCTGTAAGCACACCCAAAATATCCGCACGCTACAACAGTCTCGACGAGGGCGACAAGGATGAGATAAGTCAGGTCCGTGCGGAGCTCAGCTCCGTAGCGCAAAGCTGTATGGATATCTACGAAACGGCGGATCGCGGCAGAGCGATAAACGCAGTGCTCTCCGCCGATACCGTGCGCGCCATGGTTGACAGGATAGGTCAGCAGGGCTTTGCCGCGATAGATTTTGACGGCAGGCTCGATATGCGCTGTCCGGAGTCGATAGAGTATTTCGGAAGCTGCATCGACAGCGGAAACGACATCTCCGTTTCGTACTATATGGTCTACAACGACGGGCAGATAAGCGTCTACCACCTTGGCCGCCAGAACGGTCTGTGGTACCTCATTGCAATGTCCTCCGGCTGGGACAAGAACTGCAAGCCTGAGTTTCTGACCGAGGGGCGCTATGTGATAGGCGATGTGAGATACACCGAAAAGGGCTGGCTCATATACAGCCGCGACACCGACAGCTTCGACGCAAACCAGCGCTCCAACACAAATTCCTATGTGTTCATCCGTGTAAAGCCCTGCGCCGCCGACAAAAAAGCGCTCTGCGACAAATATATAAAGCCGATAGGGTATTTCGAGAACAATCTGTTCACTACCACGTGGACACAGGCCGACTTTACCCCGATCGACTTCAACAGCCTTTTCTCCATGCTTTTCGGGATGTACAACGGTACGCAGTCTCTTACGGCGTCGAACGTTGAAGGCTACTACCCCTCTGTTGGAGGCACGCGTCTTTCGCTTGTCCCGACAGAAAGCTTTGAGCGCACGGTGCAGCACTATTTCAATATCGACTCCTCCGTTCTGAAAGCCATTTCAGATTACAGCTTTAAGCGCGGCGGGTATTATTTTCTGGGCTATGCCGACGGTATGTACAACGTCACACCGCGCTTTCCAGAGCCGGAAGTGACAGACTATTGGTATAATTCCGACGGGAGCGTCACAATGCGTGTTGACGCGGTATTCAAATGGTACGGCACGGACAGGGCGTTTTCACACGACGTTACCGTCATGGAGACCTCCGACGGCTTCCGCTACGTCTCCAACACGCTTTACGCCGACGAAAACAGCATCCTCCCGGAGCGCAAGCTTTCAATGCTGCTTGATATTGAGCTTGAGAAGCTCGGTTCATAGCTTGTAAAAGCCGCGGCAAAGCTGTATTATATGTGCGGCAAATAAAAAGTATTTACAGAGGTATATTTATGGACTTGGCAAAGCTGAAAAACTGTGAGCTTTTTCTGTTCGATATGGACGGAACGCTCTATCTCGGAGACAATGTTTATTCCGGTGCGATCGAGCTTATGAATGATCTTCCCGCTCTCGGGAAAAAATATATTTATCTTACAAACAACTCCTCCCGTGCAGGAAGCGATTATATCACCCGCCTGCGCCGTCTCGGCTTCCCGTGTGAGCGGGAAAACGTCTTCACCTCCGGCATGGCGACGGGTATGTATCTCAACCAGCGCCATCCGGGCGCAAGCGTGTACCTCGCCGGAACAAAGGCGTTTTACAGGGAGCTTCTGAGCTATGGCATAAAGCTCATCAATGACGAAAACGGCCATACCGACGCCGGCGCTGCCGATGTCGTGGTGCAGGGCTTCGATACTGAGCTTGTATATGAAAAGCTTGATCTTGCGTGTCATTTTCTGCGCCGCGGGGCGGAATTTATCGCGGCAAATCCCGACTGGGTATGCCCTATGCCCAACGACGAGGTTTTGCCCGACTGCGGTTCGATTTGTGCGCTGCTCACCGCATCCAGCGGGAAAGAGCCGATCTATATAGGCAAGCCTAACCGCAACATGGTTGATGTTGTCTCCGCGATGACGGGTATCCCCAACGAAAAAATATGCTGCGTCGGCGACAGGCTTTATACCGATATTGCCGTCGCCCAGAACGCCGGTGCGGTATCGGTGCTCGTGCTCTCGGGCGAGACGACACGCGAAATGGCCGATGGGGCAGAGCGCAAGCCGGATTATATCCTTGCCGACGTTCATGAACTGCACAATCTTCTGAGAACGGATCACGCGTGACACGGTGCGGCAGCGCCGGTATCAGTACGTAATAAATATTTCAGGGCGCGTCCTGCCGGCGTGCCCTGTGTTTTTAAGGTGTCTATGAAAATAACCTATATTTTTCCGCTTGCGCTTTTCCTTCTGCTTACGCTGTTTTTCATCTCTCTTCCGAATCTGCGTACATGCCGTCTCCCCTCCCATGAAAAGGGCAGGACGGCCATAGGCAGGTATGACCTTATAATCATGGCGGTTATTATGTTCGTCTACGGCTGCGCCGCGTTCCTTGGGCTTGGAAACAAGGTCTCTCCGGAGAGCTTTGCCGCAATGGAAAATGTGAGCGCCGCAGTATACCTTGCGGAAGATAAATACCCCTCCCGCATAATGCTCTTTTCCGGCGTCGGCGAAGGTCGGTACACGGTAGAATTTTCCGAGGACGGGGAGAGCTGGCAGCGCCTTGAGGATTTTGAGCAGGACTATGTGAGCGTTCTCAAATGGAACGAATATATTCCCTCAACGGAGCTTAAGCCGAGATATGTCCGTTTTACCGGCGTCGGCAGCGTGTATCTGGGCGAAGTTGCGATGTATGACGGAGACGGCGAACAGATCGCCCTTTCCCCCGCCGACAGCGGCGCCGCTTCCGTACTCATCTGCGATGAGCAGGATACGGCTCACTCGAGGCAGCATTTTCTCAACTCCACCTACTTTGACGAGATATACCACGCCCGCACCGCATGGGAGCAGCTTAACGCTGTCAAGCCATATGAGGTGTCGCACCCGCCGCTCGGCAAGCTGCTTATCGCGCTCGGTGTGCGCATTTTCGGTATGAGTCCGTTTGGCTGGCGCTTTATGGGGACGTTTTTCGGTATACTGATGCTGCCGGTCATATATGTTTTCGCAAAAAAAATGTTCGGCGGGTACAGCGTTCCCGCGGCGGCTGCAATAATCCTTGCCTCCGATTTCATGCACTTTGTGCAGACAAGGATTGCCACCATAGACACATACGGTGTGTTTTTCACACTTTTGATGTACCTTTTCATGTACCTGTTCATTGACCGTGAGTACAACGGGGAGCATCGGCGCGCACTTGTGTTCCTCGCGCTGTCCGGCGCAAGCTTCGGACTTGGGGCGGCGTCAAAGTGGACGGGCATCTACGCCGGCGGCGGACTTGCCGTCCTATGGGCGCTGTTCTGGATATTCAACCGTGAACGCGGCTTCAGAGCCTTTGCAAAAAACGCTCTTTTCTGCGTCGGTTTCTTTGTCGCCGTTCCCGCACTTATCTACTATGTCAGCTACGCCGCATACGGCGTCGCCGCGGGTATGCACGGCGTCGGGATGTTCTTCAAAAAAGAATACTTCGATATCGTGATCGACAACCAGCAGTTCATGTTCACCTACCATTCCGGCCTTGTGTCGGAGCATCCGTACTCCTCCAAATGGTATCAATGGATACTCGACATCCGTCCGATACTCTATTATCTTGATTACTACGGCGACGGAACGCGCTCATCCTTCGGCGCGTTTGTGAACCCCGCGCTTTGCTGGGGCGGACTGCTGGCGCTGTTTGTGCTGCTTTTTACGGCAATTTTCAGGCGTGACAGGCAGGCGCTTTTCATTCTCATTGCATATCTCGCTCAGCTTCTGCCGTGGGTACTCGTGCCGCGTCTCACCTTCGAATACCACTATTTCCCCTGCTCCGTTTTTCTCGTACTCGCGCTTGCGTATGTGTTCAGGCTCATGCGGCTCGGAACTCCCCGCTGGAAGCTGTATGTCGGCGGCTTTTCGGCCGTCTCCGTTCTGCTGTTTATCATGTTCTATCCGGCTCTCTCCGGAATGAGGGTCGATAACTCCGCCGCCTCGGCGCTTCTGGGCTGGCTGCCCACATGGCCGTTTTAAAACGTATCCCCCCGTAAAAACTCTGTCGGGGGGGAGTAGGCTGAAATATAATATTCCGTCCGCATGATGAATATAATGTTATATTGAATAAGCGCCCTGAACGGGCGTGGTGAAAGTGCGTGTGCTATGAAAAGAAAAGCGATCAATATCATTCTGACGGCGGTGCTTATAATCGCGTTTGCCGCCTGCATATGCCTGCTTGCCGGGCAGATACGCTCTGTAAGGCTCAACACGGAGGCGACCCGTTTTCTTTCTCAGGGCGAATACGAGAAAGCGCGTGATATTTTTTCACTTCTCGGCGACGACGCCATGGTCAGCCGCTGCGGTGAGCTTATCGAACACCGTACATATCTCGATGCAAAGGCGCTTCTTTCCTCAGGTGAGTATGAAGCGGCGAAGGAGCTGCTGCTGACCGTGCCGGAGCATCTTGACGCGCATGAGCTGATAACGGAATGTGACTATCTGCACGCATGCAGGCTGGAGGATGACGGGGATGCGCTCACCGCGCTGCGTCTTTTTGAAAGTCTGGGCGGTTATTCCGACAGCGCGGACAGGATCACGGGACTTAAGGACACGCTCTACGCTCAGGGCTGTGGCCTTGCAAACCACTGCAATTTTTACGGCGCTCATGAGATATTTGCGGCGCTTGGCGATTATCTTGACAGCGAAAACATGCTCAAGCGCTGCGATGCGCGCCTGTCAATGGCGGAGGACGGCAGCAGACCCATCATTGACCCGCAAAACCTTTTCGCAAGCTTCCCTACCGGCGATCTTTATACCGCAGATACCGGCTACATATTTATCCCAGAAAATTACGGCAGCACAACGGAATTTCTCATTTTCTTCCCCGGCGGCAGGGACATTGAGGAGCCGAGGGATTATATCTACAACTGCATCAACGCCTCATCCGAGGACACCGTTATTCTTTTCCTGTACAAAAACGGGCTTGGCGATATGGAAGGCAAGGCGGAAGCCGCTCTTGATACGCTCAAAAGAGCGGCGGATGAATGTTCGCTCACACTCAAGGCTCCGCTCCTGTGCGGGACAAGCATGGGCGCGTACCCCGCCATGCACGCCGCCGCGTACTATTACCTGAACCATTCGCTCACCATCCCCAAGGTGCTGTGCTTTGACGCTGGGGTCGACTGGGAGGAGACCGATCTCACACTCTCCGCTTACGAGTGCGCCCAGCTTGCAAAGGCCGGTACGGAATTCTGGCTGTTTGAGCAGTACGGCGTCGGCATGAACAGGGAAGGCATAAATCTCATGGCGGCTTCCGGCTGCAATGTGACCATGTTCGTATGCGCAAATCAGGATCACAACTCTATCCTGTACGACGCGCTGGACTGCGGCATGATAGATTGGGCGTTCGGACGCATCGCGCCGATAAAGTCCGACAACTACACCTACATTCCGCTCAATGCCGACTCGGTATATCCTTATTAAGTATAGATAACGCGCCCCTGAAAAGGGGCGCGTTATCTATGGCATCATGCGTGCATCATGCGTTGAAGTTTTTGAAAAAATTGCTGATAGTCTCTTTGTCAAGCGCGGCTCTGCCCTGTATCATCTCCCTGCTGCCGCCGCCCCTGCCGCCTATTCCGGCGTTTATCGCCTTTGAATTTGCGCGGAGGTCAATGCTTTTGCTGCCGATGATGTAATTATATCCGGCTTCGTCGCTGCCGGAAAATGCCGCCGCGATCGAGCCGCATTTTCCGGTGAGCATATTCACAAGCTCCCGCAGGGCGATATCGTCAAGCACATTGTCAAAAACGCAGATATTGCCCTCGGTTTCGGCGGTGCTTTCGGCTTTCAAGCGGGCAAGCTCCATACTGAGCGCGGAAATGCGCTCCTTCTGCTTTGCAGCGTCGCTCAGCACGCGCCCGACCGCCTTGCCGCACTCGTGGCGCTTCGCGCTCAGCAGCTGCGACACGGCAGTTATATTTTCCTGCATGATCCTCACGGTATCAAGCGCGTCCATGCCGCATACAAGCGTGACCCTTATCCCGCCTCTGTGGCGCATAAAATCGAGTATCTTGATAAGCCCGACCTCACCCGTGCGGTACACATGCGGCGCGCAGCAGGCACAGCGGTCAACGCCCGGGATATCGACGATCCTTACATCGTGGGTAAGCTCAAGCTTGCTGCGGTAATCCATCGAGGCAAGCTCCCCGCTGCCGGGGAAAAAGGCGGTAACGGGAATGTCGGCGCGTACTGCCTCGTTCGCACGTTTTTCGATCTCCATAAGCTCGTCCCACGTAAGCTCTTTGTCAAAGTCTATGGTCATGCTCTCGCCGCCCATATGGAAGCCGACGTTTTCAACACCGTGCAGCGTATGAGAAATGCCGGAGACAATATGCTCGCCGCTGTGGTTCTGCATACGTCTGTAACGCTGCTCCCAATCGAGGGAGCAGCTATATTTTTCGCCGACATTCAGCGGCGCGGCGACAAAATGCAATATCTCCCCGCCGTTTTCTTTCACATCCGTCACACGCGCCGTGCCTATATAACCCGTATCCGCGTTCTGCCCTCCCCCGCCGGGGAAAAAAGCAGTCCTGTCAAGCGTGACGGCGGCGCCGTCCTTCGTTTCGTACACGCCCGTCACAACGGCGTCAAATTCGTGTATGTGGCTGTCCTCATAGTAAAGCCGTCCGGCAATACCGCTTATTTTATCGTTCATATCACTCTTACTCTCAAAACATTATCCATTCTGCGTATGGCCTCCGCCACATCCTCTCCGATGGCTGTGCCAAGGTCAACGATGGTATACGCATACTCGCCGCGGGGCTTGTTTATCATATGCTCAACGTTGATGTTCCTGTCGCCGACAAAATCGAGTATCTTTGTAAGCATACGCGGCACATTGCGGTGCAGCACGCACAGGCGGCACACGCCCATGCGGCTCAGCGCGGCGTTGGGAAGGTTGACGGAGTTTCTTATATTTCCGTTGAGCAAGTAATCATAAAGCTCCTCCGCCGCCATTTCCGCGCAGCGATCCTCGCTTTCGGGCGTACACGCGCCGAGATGCGGCATTGCGATCACATTCGGAGCCTTGAGAATGACCTCGTTGGGGAAATCCGTAACATACTTGCCGACCTTCCCGCAGTCGAGAGCCGCGGTCATTGCGATATCGTCCACTACCTCCGCACGAGACTCGTTTATAATGCGCACACCCTGCTTCATCATGGAAAAAGCCTTTTCATTGAGGAGATGGTGCGTACTTTCGGTATAGGGGACGTTAATGCTTATAAAGTCGGAAAGAGAGAAAATCTCCGCGATATCATCGCAGCGCTTCACCTCGCGGGAAAGCTGCCACGCCGCTTCGACCGACATGAACGGATCGTAGCCGTAAACCGTCATGCCGAACTCAAGCGCGATATTCGCCACCAACGCACCGATCGCGCCGAGTCCGATAACGCCGAGGGTCTTCCCCAGAAGCTCGGGACCCGCGAAATTCGACTTGCCCTTTTCAACCAGCGACGGTATCTCTTCTCCCTTTCCCGCAAGCGTCTTCACCCATTCGACAGAGCCGATAACGTCTCTCGACGCCATCACCATAGAGCATATCTCCTGCTCCTTCACCGCCTGCGCATTTGCACCGGGGGTATTGAAAACGACTATCCCCTTTTCGGCACATTCCTCCACCGGAATATTGTTGAAGCCTGAACCCGCCCTCGCAACGGCAAGCAGATTTTCGCCGAAATCGTATTCGTGCAGATTTGCCGAGCGGATAAGCATACCGTCGGGCGCGTCGATATCCGCGCCTACCTCACAGCCGTGCTTTTTCAGTCTCTCGATGCCGAACGGGGAAATTGCGTTCATTGTTTTTATCTTAAACATGCCTTACCTCAAACTCTTTCATATAATCCGCAAGCTTCGCCGCGCCCTCAACGGGCATGGCGTTATACAGTGACGCCCTCATCCCGCCGGTGAGCTTATGTCCCTTGACATTTACAAGACCGCGCTTCGCCGCGCCCTCTATAAATTCCGCATCCAGCTCTTCGCTGCCCGTGCGGAATGTGACGTTCATCTCGCTGCGCGAATCCCGACGGGCATGCGGAATATAAAGTCTGCTGGCGTCGAGTACATCGTATATAAGCCGCGCTCTCTCCGTGCGGAGCTGCTTCATTCCATCGACTCCGCCGTTTTCAGCCACCCAATCGAGTACCAGCGAAAGCATATATATGCACCAGCACGGTGGCGTATTGAGCATGGAATCCTTTTCGATAAGCGTTTTGTAGCTCATGATTTCCGGCGTGAGTGCCATCTCGCGGCCTGCAAGAGCCTTGTCGATGATCACCACGGTCAGCCCGGCAGGAGCCATATTTTTCTGCGCGCCGGCATAGATGATGCCGTATTCTGACACATCAACAGGACGTGAAAGAATATCCGACGACATATCGCACACGATCGGCGCGGAGCACACGGGTGTATACTGCCACTCGGTACCGTATATCGTGTTGTTGGCGCAGTAGTAGAAATATTCCGCCCCGTCCGTAAAGCTCAGCTCGCTCTGCGCGGGAACGCGGTCATGCCCGGACGCGCCGCTGTCGTATATCACGTTGGCCGCGCCGTATTTCTTTGCTTCCTTTGCCGCCTTGCCGGAAAAATTGCCGGTAACGGCATAGTCGGCGGTATTGCCGCAGAGAAGATTCATCGGTATCTGCGCAAATTGCAGCGTCGCTCCGCCCTGCAAAAAGAGTATCTCATGCGTATCCGGCACGCTGAGTGCACTTTTGAGCTTCGCCTTCGCACCGTCAAAAATCTCCTGAAAGCTCTTGCTGCGGTGGCTCATCTCCATTACGGACATTCCGCTGCCGTTATAATTCATTATCTCTTTTCCGGCCTTTTCAAGCACGCTCTCCGGCATGACGGATGGACCGGCGGAAAAATTGAAAACTCTGTCCTTCATATCTTTATATGCGCTGTGCGCTTCAGCACACCAATTCTCCTGTAAGATTATCGCCCTCAACGCCCGTGATCCTCACGTCGAGAGTTTTGCCCCGCAGATTTTCGCCCCTGACCCTGACAAGCACATATGTGTCGCTGTGGCCAGTAAAGCAGCCGCCTTCGCCCGTCTCGAACAAAACCGGAAGCGTCTGCCCGACGGAAGCGGCAAGAAATTCCTGATGCATCCGTTCGCATACGCGCTGCGCCTCGTGGGCGCGTCTGTCCTTGACCGCCTTTGTACACTGCCCGTCCATCTTATCCGCTGGCGTCCCCGGGCGGCGCGAGTACGGGAAAATGTGCATATCGGAAAAAGCGCATTTTTGAATAAATTCAAGCGTTGCGGCGTGATCCTCATCGGTTTCGCCGGGGAAGCCCGTTATAAGATCGCACGTAAGGCCGCAGCCGGGAAAATATCTGCGCAGAAGCTCCACCGCGGAGTAAAAGCGCGCCGTATCGTACTTGCGGTTCATCGCTTTGAGCGTCCTGTTACAGCCGGATTGAAGCGAGAGATGAAAGTGCCTGCACATTTTTCCGGTTCCGGCAAGACGGCGGCAGAAATCCTCCGTGATGACCGTCGGCTCAAGCGACCCGAGACGGATGCGCATATCGGGCGCGGCGGCGGCGCAGGCAGTTATCACGTCGGCAAGATCCGGCCTGCCCGGCAGATCGACGCCGTAGGAGGCGACCTCTATCCCTGTCAGCACAAGCTCCCTGAATCCGGCGTCGTTTATTTTTTTCGTCTCTGCGGCGGCGTCCTCTATCGGCAGGCTGCGAAGTCTGCCGCGGGTGTACGGGATTATGCAATAGGTGCAGAAGTTTACACAGCCGTCCTGAATTTTAAGCATTGCCCTCGTGCGTCCGGCGACCGCGCCGGCCGGAAGCTTTTCAATCTCCCTCCGTTTGAACGGTTCGTCTATATTGCGGTACTTTTCGCCCTCTGCGGCGGCTTTTTCAACCGCGTCAACAAGCTTTTCACGGTTATTCGCCCCGAATATAACATCCGCGCCGAGCGCTTCCGCCGCCTCCGGCTCTATCTGCGAATAGCAGCCGCACACAGCGACGACAGCGTCCGGATTCTCTTCCCGCAGGCGGCGTATAAGCTGTCGGGACTTTCTCCCGCTCTCCGCCGTTACGGCGCAGGTGTTGACAATGACCGCATCGGCAAGCTCACCGGGCGCGCACGGCTCATGGCCGCGTTCATGCAGAAAAGTTTCCATTGCCTGCGTTTCATATTGGTTGACCTTACAGCCGAGAGTGGCTATAATATACTTCATGCATAACTCCTATAAACATATGATCTGACGGTGAAAAAATGGAACATTATCTTGATAATTCCGCCACCACAAGGGTGTGCGAGGCCGCCGCGAAGGCGGCATACGAGGCGATGACAAGCATATACGGAAACCCCAGCTCCACGCACACAAAGGGCAGGGAGGCGAAAAAGCTGCTTGACAGCTCAAGAGCGCAGGCTGCCACGGCAATCGGCTGCAAACCGGCTGAGCTTGTCTTTACCTCCTGCGGCTCCGAAAGCGACAATTGGGCGCTGCTGTCCGGTGCGGAGGCGATGCACAGAAAGGGAAAACATATAATCAGCTCATCGGTCGAACACGACGCGATACGCAAAACGCTGGATGAGCTTGAAAAGCAGGGTTATGAGATAACACGTCTCGCCCCCGACAATACCGGCGCGATAAGCGTTGAGTCGGTCAAAAACGCGCTGAGGGACGATACGATACTTGTTTCTCTCATGCTGGTGAACAACGAGACAGGCGCTGTGACGGACATCAGTGGCATTGCGGATATGCTCAAAAAATCCGGCTCACAGGCGCTTTTGCACACTGACGCGGTGCAGGGCTTCATGAAGGTGCCGTTTTCCGCAAAAACGCTGGGTGCGGATATGATAAGCGTCAGCGGGCATAAAATACACGCCCCGAAGGGGATAGGCGCGCTCTATGTGCGCGACGGACTTCGTCTCAAGCCCTTTATCGCGGGCGGCGCACAGGAAAACGGCAGACGCGCCGGAACCGAGGCAATGCCGCAGATAGCGGCATTCGCAGCGGCGTGCGCGGAGGCGTCAAAAAACATGGATGCAGGCATCAGCCGTATGGCGGCGCAGAAAGCGGAAATAATCGACCGTCTCTCCGCCGGGATACCGGAGCTGAAATATGTACGCACAGCCGCCCCGCATATTCTCAGCATTTCCCTGCCCGGCTGGCGCAGTGAGGTACTGATGAACTACCTTGAGGCGCGTGAGGTCTATGTGTCGAAAAGCTCCGCCTGCAAAAAAGGCGGGAGAAGCCATGTGCTTGAAGCCATCGGCATGAAAAGCGATGTGATAGACGGCGCGATACGCATAGGTCTTTCCCGATTCACGACAGATGATGATATTGACGCCCTCTGCGCCGGACTTATCGACGCGAGGAACACCCTGTCGCACAGATAATACAGATAATTATAATTATATATATTAAAGTCCCTTTTTCCTTGCTTCTATCGACATGAGGACTATCTTTTCACAAAGCTGCGGGTATTCTATTCCCTCAACCTTTGCAGCTTTCGGTATAAGACTGTTCGGCGTCATGCCGGGGAGTGTGTTCACCTCAAGGCAGTAGGCATTTCCGTCCTTATCCATGATGAAATCCGTGCGGGAATAGACGGAAAGTCCGAGCGCCTTGTGGAAACGCATCGCCGCCTCGCCAAGCGTTTTCTGCTCCTGCGCGGTTATGGGCGCAGGGCAGATCTCCCGTGCGGCAAGACTGCCGCTCTGATATTTTGCAACATAGTCAAAGGTGTTGCCCTCAGGCGGGACTATCTCTATCGCGGAAAGATACCTATCGCCTAAAATGGTCTGTGTAAACTCACGTCCGGTTATTTTTTCCTCGACGATTATGCGGTTGTTGTAGAGCAGTATCTCATTGAGCGCCTTTTCAAGCTCCTCCTTCGTATCCGGAAGAGCCACGCCGATGGACGAGCCGCCGTTGACGGCTTTCACAACACAGGGAACGGGAAGCTCCCCGACAAGCGCGGGAATGTCTTCCTTTGAATAGACGATCTCTCTCCACTTCGGGGTAAGCACACCGGCAGATTCCATTATGCGTTTTGCGACCGCTTTGTCCATGGCCATTGCACTGCCGAGGGGATTGGAGCCGGTGTATGGCACGCCCATAAGATCAAGCGCGGCCTGAATTTTGCCGTCTTCGCCGTCCGCCCCGTGCAGCCCCAGAAACACGCAGTCTGCCAGCGCACATATTTCAAGTACGTTTTTCCCTATGCGGGAAGGGCTTTTAAGCTTTCTTGACGCCTTGACCGCTTCAAGGTCGGGCGCGGTCTGTTCGATCGCGGCGGCGCCGCAGAATCCGTCGGGCGCATCGAACGCGTCCTCAAGCGCGCCGTCATAGTCCTCAAGTCCGAGATACATATCCACAAATATCGCCTTATGTCCAAGACTTCTGAGAGCCTTGCACACCGAGGTGCTTGTAACAAGGGCGACCTGACGTTCGGTACTGATGCCGCCGCCGAGAACTACTATTTTCATATTAGGATATCCTTTCATAATGTTCATTTCAAAGAAATATTTTATCACTTAACCGCGCTGCACACAAGGGAAAAATATTTGCCGTTCACATAATTTATACGCTGAATTAACAATTTGTTTATTCCTTTTTTGTTTACTGTGATATTATATTGATAATAAATCACAGGCAGGTGCAATGCTGCGGTCTTGCGGCTGTCTGATTATAGGTAAAGTGAGGAGATATCAAGATGGATAAAAGCAGCATAGAGGCAGTGATCGCCAAAATCAAGGAGCTTGTTGCAAAGGGCAACGTTTCGCGCATAGTTATCAAATCAAAGGATGGAAGCGAGCTGGTCAACATTCCGGTGAACGCCGGTGTTGTCGGCGGCGTCGTCATGCTCAGCGCCGCAAAATGGGTGCTTATAGCGGGTGCGCTTGCTACCGTCGTCGCGGGCTGCACGGTTGAGGTCGTAAAGGAAAACCATGAGATAATCAGCGTTGTAAAGCCCGAGGACGGCGAAAAGCTCAAGAATACCGCCGCCGCTATCGTCGGCGAGGTCAAGGAAAAGGTCATTGACCTTGCGTCCGATTCCGCCGCAAAGAGCGAAGACGTGAAGAGCGATGACGCAAAATGCAGCAGCGCAGAGTGCGCCGGTGCGCATGACGCCGATGTGACCGAGGTTTGCGCGGAAAAGGCCGAAGAAAAAGAAGAAAAATAATTTGCCTCTCAGCGGATCATTCCGAAAAAGTCTCGCGGATTTTTTGCCAAGTGTTCATCCTGTCAAAATAATAATTTGACAGGATGATTTTTGTAACCTTTTCACAAGTTCTGCATCATTTATATGAAGGGGTACGGGAAGAGAGAGTATGAATGAAGCCTGACATTATTGACGAGCTTTTTAGAAAATATTATAATGAAGCAATGCTGTACACCATGTCCCTGTGCAAAAATGAGACGATCGCGGAGGATATAGTGTCTACGGCATTTTATAAGGCTCTTGCGTCTGCTGACGAGGAAATAAAAAACTTCAAGCCGTGGCTCCTGACTGTGTGCAGAAATGAGTTTTTCGGTCTGTGCCGGAAAAACAAGGCCATGTCTTATGATGAGCTTGCGGAGGATGTTGTGGACGACAGCGGGGAGATCGTTGACCGGCTTATTCTGAAAGAAGAATACCGGGCGCTTTACCACGCGATAGACAAACTCAACGCGGCGCAGAGAGAGGTTATTATGCTCTTCTACTTTTCAGGGCTGCAAATAAAAGACATTGCAATGGTAATGGGAAAAAGCGAGAGCAATGTTAAAGTGCTTTTGTACCGCGGCAGGGAGAAACTTAAAGAGCTGATGGAGGTAGCAGGATGATTCTTAAGGAGTGCTTTGAAAAAATAAAGAACGGAACGGCGACGGAGGAAGAAAAATCCTTCGTTGAGAAAGAGCTTGACACCATACTCAAAATAAAAAGTATTCTGGACAATCCTCCTGACGAGCCTGTGGTCGCCGAGGCGGAGCATGGGACCATTCTCAGAGCGAGAAGGTTATATGAAAGACGGACTTATATCAAGATTTTCATAATTACGGTGATAACTCTGCTTCTTATCGCGGCGCTTGTATGCGGGATCATTTTCATCCCCTCCTGCACCTCGGCGGCACATAAGATGAGATATGACAGAGATCAGGCAATTGAGATCGCGTATAATTATATCGCAGAGCATTACGGAGAAAACAAGGATGAGTTTTCTGTGCGCGATGTGGACAAGGAGCTCAGGATCAACGGAAGCCTGACCGATGCGGTCTATGTGTATGAGATAGAGCTGCGCAACGAGTTCCGTATCTATGAGCTTGGCGTAAGCACCAAGAGCGGCGCGGTCGAAGTGCTGGATTACGACGAGCACACCTGATTTTTCTCCCCGCGCAGGACGTTAAGCATAATATAACCGGCACAGAATATATGTGCCTCAGAATATACGCGGCGGTGCCTTGATACTATATCAGGGCAGCGCCTTTTTATTTTTTTGGAATTTTTTATTTTTCCTGTAACCTGCCGCCGCCTTGTGCATCTATTATACGAAAGCGATAAATAAGAAGCCAAACAAATTGAAATGATAATTAATAAGGAGAAATACCATGAAAAATATAAATTCCAAGACCGCTCTTAACAACGCACTCACCTCCGTCGGTATCAGCGACGGGAATTACTGCTGTGAATATATCTGCCTTGAAAGCGGCTATTACCGCATGATAGTGAGTACGCTCATGCTCAGGTATGAGTTCTATGTTGACGCCTGCACCGGCGAGGTCTGCGGCATCAATACCGAGCCTGTCATTGACGTGACCGAACAGGCGGCAGAGCTCAGAATTTCCGCATAATAAAGGCTTTTAATTTTATATCCCCCGTTTCCGATTCCAGAAACGGGGGATACTTTTTTATTTTGCAATATTGATCCTGACGGTGACGGTTGTGTTGGGTTTTGCGGTTTCGTTGCCGTCGAGCCAGATGTTTATCGGGATGCTCACGCCCCTGAGCTTTGCGGCAGACGTGGCTATCACGCCGTCCTTGAAGCCTATTGCAAACCGCCCTCCGCCGTATTCGTAAAGCTCAAACATTGCCGCGTTCTTCGCGTCCTTTATCTCCGCTTTCGCTATGCCGTTGAGCGTGAGATCGGCGCTCGTTATCCTGAAATCGCCGCGGCTGTTGACGTCCTTGAGATACAGCGCCGGCTTGCCGGATACCGTCAGCCGCGCCGCGCCCGTCTTCACCGTTATCGCCGTGAGCGGCGTCGCCGCTTCCGCTCCGCTTGCAAAGCTTGCTATTACTCTGACCTTGTATTTGACCCTGCTGTCCGCGCAGATGTTCGTAAGCTTCATGCCGTCTACGGCAAACACGCCCTCAACGGGTCTTGCAAACTTATCCGCACTCGAATACACCTCTACGCGCTCGGTATATCCGGCGCTGCTGACATTCTTGTAGGTCGGTGTAAGGGTTATGCCGCTGCCGGAGCGGATGATGTCTATGCTTCCCTTTACTTTAAGCGTACCCGTGATCGCGGACTTTGCCTGCGCCGGTATTGTCACGGTGAGCGCCGCCGCTTTGTAGCCCTCGCCCGCGCTTATAAGCACCTTGTAGCTTGCGCCGTACTCCGTCGCGCCGTTCACGGCGACATACAGCTTGCCGCCGGAGTATGACGTATCAATCTTGCCCTCGGCGCTGTTCTTGCCGGTCTTATCCATAACGCTTATTACCGGCTCACCAAGTACGTAATTCTTCGTTGTGCAGGTGACGGCAACGGACGATGCGTCATTCACAAGCTTATTGAGCGTAAGGGCGCTCTTGGAAAGGCGCAGGTTGACCGCAGTCGCCTTGACCGTTATCTTCGCTGACGCAGTAAGCTCCATGCCCGCTATGCTAAGAGTGAGCTGAACGGTATAGGTGTTGCCCGCGGTGAGATATGCGTTCTCCGCCTTTTCAAGTCTTATTGTATTCCCCGTCTGCGTTACGGTGAAGTACGTATCAAGATCACCCTCGGAGATCGCGGTTCTGCCTTTTGTCTCGGTCACTCTGCCGCCGGTAACGGTGAAGCCGCCGTTGAAGTTCTTGAATGTCGGGGTCAGGGTCACGGCGCTGTCGGGATATGTGAGGTCTATCGCGCCTGCCGCTCTGAGCGTCACACCCGGCTTGAGGTTTTCCTTCGCCGTTCTGACGGTAAGGACAGCCTCTTTCCCTCCGGGTATGGAGACGGTCACTTTATATGTGCTGCTGTACTTCGTGCCGGGGAGTGAGTGTACATACAGCCTGCCGTCATTGTACCGTGCGTCAAGCGCATCCGCGTTTGAAACGCTTACTGTCGGTTCTGCGCCATAGTCCGCAGGGGTTATTGCCGCATCTATTATAGCCGTATCTCCGTATGCCGGGTTGAGTGTCACGGACGCGGTTTTCAGCTTTATGACCGGCGCCGTCTTCCTTACCGTCAGCGCGATGGGAACCGCCGTCTCGGTATCGGCAAAGCTTGCATACAGCGTTATTCTTCCCGCCTTGCTGCCTTCCGCGGTTTTCAGCGTGAACGCGCCCGTCTCCGCGTCAAAATTCTCGACGGTATAGCCGTCATATGCGGTGAGACCGGTCACATTATACTGCTCAAGCGTTTCGTTCTTTGCCGTGGGCATGAGCTTCATTTCAACGCCCCTGCTCGATACGCTGCTCATCGTCACGCTTGCGGCGGAGAGCTTCAGCTTCGGCGCTTTATATATGTTCTTTACGCTGACCGTTACAGCCGCCGGTACTGCCCATTCCTCCGTATCGACAAGGATATACGCGCTGCCGGAAGCGGACTTTTTCGGTGCGTCAGGTGCAATGCTCAGCTTTCCGTCATCGGAGAGGGTGAGCCATGCGGGAACGGCAAGCTTCTTGCCGGTATCCGGGCGTACCGCCGTCACCGACGCGCCGTTTATTACTATCGGTGCGCTCTGCCCCGAGTAGAAGGAGTTGAACTGCACCGTGTCCGCCTTGAGATTTGGCATCGTCTTCTTCACCGTCAGCCTGAGCTTTGCATCCGTCACAAACTCCGTATTCCCGACCGTCACGGCTACCGCGCTTGTATAGCTGCCCTTTACCGCTTTCGCGTTTTCTATGCTGCTGTTCTTCGGGACGACGGCGACGCGCCTGTCGTCAACGACCGTGAGGTCAAACATCTCCGCCGCCGCGGGGTCCGTGAATCTCGCGCTCTTTATGGCTATGCCGTTATCCTCCAGCTTTTCCGCCGCGTCGGCGCTCATGACGGACATATTCTGCGGCAGGAGCAGAAGAATTTCCGCCTCCGCATAATTCCGGCTGTAAAGCTCGCTCGTGACCGCCATTGTGCCAAGCTCTATACCGCTTATCTCTATCTCTTCCTCGACGCTCTTTTCCGTCACGTCCACTCTGCACCGTGCGGTGAAATCATAACTTAACGCTGCAACCGCATAAGCAGTGCCGACAGCAAGAGGAGTTATTTCGCCGTTTTCACTTATAGAGATTATCTTTCCATCTTCTGGATTTTCAGCATACCATTTAAGATTCTCTTTCCATTCCACTGGTGTTACGCTTGCGGTTACAGTTACCGGTCTGTCGCCAATCTGCGTGGTTATATACTCGCGATCAACAGTAACTTTTATATCTGAAGAAATATGAATACTTGCATTTACGAGACACTCATTGCCGCTACCGACGCCTATTTTTTCCCATTGCTCCATTAAGCCGAAATAGTATACATTTGTAAGCGAACTACAGTTATAAAAGGCATATTTTTCAATCTTCTGCATTGACGCCGGTACTTCAATGTTTACCAAGCTGCTACAACCAGAAAATGCATATATGCCTATTTCTTTCGCAGTGGACGGAAACTTTACGGTTTCAAGAATGGAGCAATTCTCAAAAATTCCGCCAGGTATATACTTTATTCCCTCATCAAATATCACAGTTTTCAGTGATTCTTTTGCTGCCTGCGAAATATTGGAGTTGTGATAATTGGAATCCTCAAAATGCGCGTATACTGTGCCGTTTCCCGCTGTAAACTCTATTGTTTCAAGATTGGAACAACCAGGAAAAGGGTCTAACATATACGCTGCTGATAATGGTAGTTTTAATGTTTTTATTCCATAACAATGGCTAAATGCTTCAGCCCCTATGCTAGTTACACCGTCCGGGATAACAAGTGACTCTATCGATGTACACCAATAAAATGCTTTACTTTGTATATGGGTAAGCTCGTCTGACAGAATAACGCTTTTCAAAGCAGAACATCCGCTAAAGGCCTCTGTACCGATACTTACAGCGTTGGAAATATCTATAGCAGCAAGAGAATCACATTCCAAAAATGCGGCATGACCGATGCTTCTGACGCTTGAAATATCTATAAAAGCAAGAGATTCACACTCCCAAAATGCTTTTTCACCGATGAAATAGGCATTTGAGAGATTTATAGAAGTCAGTGATGCACACTTGTAAAAAGCCGAGTCACCAATTGACTGCACAGATTCCGATACCTCTATATTTGCCAAACTGCTGCAACCAGAAAAGGCGCCTTCCATAATTTCTTCCAAGGTAGATGGAAGTCGTACGGTTTCAATGGCTGTACACCCTTCAAAATAAAATTCCGGTATTCTCTTTACTTCCTCATCAATAATTACAGTTTTTAATGTTGTTTTTGCTTCCTGTGCAATGCTGAGGTTATATCCATAACCATAATAATACTCATGGGATATAGTCCCATCTCCCCGTGTAAGCTCTAACGTTTCAAGAGCGGAGCAACCATAAAACGCACTGCTCTTTTTCCACTCATAATCCGTTGATATAGGCAGTTTCAGTGTTTTTATAGCTGAACAACCATTAAACGCTCCTTTTCTAATTATAGTGACTCCGTCTGGAATAATAACTGCTTCTATCGATGAGCATCCGTAAAATGTATATGGTTCTATTCTGGTAATTTCATCTGACAGTGTAATACTGCCCCTTGCAGCACCACAACCATAAAATGCATATTCGCCAATGCTTTTGGCGTTGGCAACATCTATAGAATTTAGAGATACACAATTGCGAAACGCCCTATTACCGATGTTTTTCACATCTGAAAGACTTATAGACGTCAGCGATGTGCAATCGCAAAATGCATAGTCGCCAATTGACTGTACAGACGAAGGTATCTCTATATTTGTCAAACTGCTGCAACCCCAAAAAGCGCCATTCTCTATTGAAGTCACGCTGCTTGGGATGATCACACTTGTTAATACGGTATTATTTTTATATGCGTCTTTGGGAATAGCCGCAACGCCATACGGTATTTGCAGAACCGACAGGTTGTCACATCCGGAGAATGCATTTGGCGCAAAATTTTCGATAACTGTCGTTGCTGCGGCGTGAACTGATTTGAGACCTGTACAGTTTTTGAATGCATACTCAGCAACGGATTTGAGCGTTGTTGGCAATAGAATTGACGTTAGTGCTTGACAGTCTTCAAAGGCATTCTTTCCAATGTTTACAACGCCTTCAAGATTTATGTTTTTTAAATTTTTAAATCCCTTAAAAACTCCTTGATTAACAATTCGTAAGTCATGAAAGAAAAGATCTGTAACCGATGCTTTTCCATCCTTATCATGCAATACATCTGCAAACGACATTCCCTCGCCGAGGATGCTGCCTATGCCTTCATTCATGAGCGGAACAACCAGCTCTTCCGGTACCTGTCCGTAAACATCAAGTCTGCCCGTGCCTTTGTTGCATATTGCGGCCCAAAGATCTACATCTTTAACAAGGACTCCATAACCATTACCCTTGACCACTTCCTGATATACTTCCAATTTGCAAATTTTACATATATACTTTCTCACCTCATTTTGCGATATTTCAACGCCTCCTGAATTTGTGCAGCCGCCGGATGCGATTACCGTCCAGTCATCCCATTCGTGTTCCCCAGTTACTTCAGATTGTTTTGCTGGGCAATTTGTACATTGCAGAACATACTTGCATGTATCCACATCGTCGGCGGTGCGTGACGGGACAAAATTATGCAGAATCGTTTCTTCCTTATGCCCACACTGCGTGCACCTTATTATGCTTTTACCATCACTCCCGTCTGTAGCTTCTGTAACTTCCGGCTCTCCAAAGGTATGCAAATGATAGACATATGCTGTATACCATTTTTGGTACACTGGTTCTTTTTTAGGATCAATACCATTAAGCACCCTCAAACACCAATCGTCATTTTCGGATGAAATAGAATCCCAGAGCCTTATATCCGACTTAGAAGTGCTACTATCCCTATCAATATATGTAAAGTGTGTTAGCTCATTCCCATGTTCGTCTACACCTGTTACACCCAGGATGATGTAATAACCAGCATGGATATATTCCCATATTTTTTCTGCGGCCTCATCATTATTGTTGAAGGTAGGCTTATCGACTTGTGTCAGGTAATTATTACCTTTTTGTTCAGCGTACTTGATCGGCGCTTCGTAACCATCCAGCTGATATGCATTATCAATTCTGATCAAATTATTTTTTTCTTGCCAATACGCATAAATGTCAGGATTAAACCCTCCTTCTGTACTTTCTACGCCTGTGTGTACAAGCAATTTTGCTTGCGCCACCACCCAGCAACCAGAATTTCTGACCCCATCTATGCCGGATTTTGCCTGCGACCATTTCCTGTAATCTAAATTATACCTGCTTTTCGCTCCAACAGTTAAAACTGTATCAACATCGGCTTCTGCAATATTATATAAAGGATCAGTCGATGCTTTATCATCCTGCGAATCAGTCTCTGTATTTACCGCAGTTTCCAAATTCTGATCTATTCCTGTTGTGGAAATGCCGATTATCTCAAGCGTTACATCAATCTCCGTGCTTTCACTCACCGTAAAGGCACAGTTATACATGGGGATATACCCCTCACACTCGGCGTCATAGCAATACTCGCCGGGCAAGAGAAGGTATGTGCCGTCCGCCTCAGGCGCTATCGGCTGAGGCTCTGCGGCGGTATATTCTTCGGCAAGCTCGTCCTGTGGGGCGGTAATGTCGGTTTCATCAGGTATATTTATCTGCGTTTCGGGGCTTTCCGCCGCGTCGGCGGGATAAACCCTGAGCGTCAGCTCCGCCGGGGTGAGGTCAAAGCGGACGGAAACCTTTTCCGCAGGCTCCTCGTCCTCCTCCGGCTCGTCCGTGGGTTCCGGTTCCTCGGCGGGTTCTTCTGCCGGTTCCTCGATAATTTCCTCATACTCAGCGTCGGGCATGGGGATTATCTCCACCTCTTCATCCGGAATCGTTTCTTCCGCCGGTATCTGCTGTGCTTCCGGCAGTGTTTCAGGCTCATCCGCCGTTGTTTCCTGCGCAAAAGCCTGTGCGGGAACAAGGCTTATGAGCATAACAATCAGCAATATCGCGGATATTATTTTTCTCTTCATCGTAGCCCCTCTTTTTTTCGTTTTATTCGCAGAATCATGCTTATATATACACATGTATTATAATACTTCCTTGCGTAAGCGTTTGCAAGAGTGGGTGCGAATTATATCGTATCTAAAAAGTTTTTTGACAAAACGCACAAAACGATGACTGTATTTTTATGGAACATGACGAGGGGAATTGCTAATAAAGTCCAATCAAGCCTCCCCTGAAAGGGGAGGTGGCAAAACCGCAGGTTTTGACAGAGGGGTCTCGGAGTAAATGTGCTGCTGGCGCGATTGTTTCTCTCCCTCAGGCGCTATCGTGCCAGCTCAGCCAAGGGCAGAGCCATGAATTTGATCGTCGGCTTTGCCGACACATTAACTCCTCACTCCTAACTCCTAACTGAACGAACTTGCAATGCGGCAAAAAATACGGGCGGCAGCAAAAGCGAATTTTGCTGCCGCCCGTTACTTATTGGATTTTTCAGCTTTGCCGCGTTTACGGTTTACGTGTGGTTATGTTGAGCACGGCGGCGATGAGCGAGAGAACAAGCAGTGCCGCAATAGGAACGACATAGCCGCCTGACGCCGACAGCAGCACTCCATAGCCTGACGCCAGAAGCGCCGCGCCCATAAGATTGAAATTCATGACGGAAAAATTCACCGGGAAATACCGCACACCGTAAAATTCCATTGCATAAACGGATGTGATCGACGGACACGTACCGTAGGAAAGACCGGTCAGCACGAGTGCGGCGATGAGTATTTCAAGTGACGATGCAAGCACCGCGATCAGCAGCGCCGTTACTGCGGCGATATTGAGTGCACTGACAAAGACCGTAGTTTTACGGCGGCCCACTGCGTCAAAGAGTGCGCCGGTGATTATCCTTCCAAGTCCGTTGCACACGGAGAGCAGACCGACAAGCGTCGTCGCAAGCGCGGCGGCCGCGTTCATCGAGAGCGCAAGATCACGCGCAAAGGCGATAACGGAATTGCCGACGGCGGACATGAACGACAGAGCGATGAAAAGGCGGAAGAAGGACGGACGGCGCAGCATCTCACGCGTCGTGAAGTCAGCTGTTCCGCCGCTTTCACTCTCCGGTGCGGGAGATGTTTTCACTTCCTCCGGCGGACGGCGCAGGACAAACGCCGATACCGCGAGTACAATGCCGATGCCAGCCGCGAGAACACGGAACGCGAAGCGCCAGCCGATCGCCGGGGCGTTCATAAGCGCGCTCACAGCGTTGCCGAGCACAAGCGCGGACGCGCCGAATGCCATCATCATGCAGCCGGAGCTTAATCCTTTTTTGTCGGGGAACCACGCGCCGACGGTGGAAATAATAACATTATACGATATGCCTATCCCAAGGCCGCCCATAAGACCGTAGCTTATGTACAGCAGCACAATGCTTCCCCCGGAAAGGAACGACACTGACATAAAGCCCGCGCAGGCCAGCACCGCCGCAGTCAACAGCGCGATTTTTGTACCGTAGCGCTTGGAAAGCGTACCGCCTGCTATGCCGCCGACGCAGAAGAAACACATCGTCAGCGTAAAATTCAGCGTAAGCGCGGCTGTCTGCCAGCCGAACTCCTCCGCAAATGGAACTTTAAGTATCGACCACGCATAAACCACACCGCCGAAAAGCAGGCACAGCATCGCAAGCGCAAGATATGCCCAGCGTTTCTTCGCTTCCGTTATTCCACCATTCATTACGTGCATCTGTCACTCCTTATATGAATCAAAATTCTGCCAGACTGGGACGCCGGTATATTCCAATATTCCCTCTTCCCCGTCCATTGCGCGTACAGCGCCCGCTGCTTTTTCTTTACAGCGGCGTCCGGCGCTCTCCGCGGTGATCTCTACGCCGCGCCGCTCAAAGAATCTGCGATTTTGCAAGACTGCGGTTTTTGTATTGAAGATCGCCGGTTACGTCCTTTATTATCTCTATCCCAGGCGGAAGCGCCCCTACGTCCTCCCCGTTGAAATACACGAACATTATTGCACGGTCGTCGGAAAACGGGTAGATATCTATCTCAAAACGCCGGTCATCAAGCGTAAAGCGGTACTTTGTCTTACGCACACTGTGCAGGGACATATCGCTTTCCATAAGGTGCGCAATATACTGCTTCTCGCTTATGGGGCGCTCCGTTATCCAGCGTGTTCCGTCGTCGGCAATGCGCTTTTCGGTATAGAAATACAGATAATCACTGCCGTTCTTTTCCTGACGGATGCGGCGCACGATATTGAAGTTATTCGAGGTGAGATAGGTCTGCATCATCTCGGCGGGCACAGCGCCGTATTTGCTTATGAGCATATTGCAGTCAGGCTTTTCTATGAGGTATTTGCGCTTTGCGGACTGCGGCACACCAAGACCGATTATCGAATAGACAGCTGCGACGGCGCGGTTTATTTTATCTTCAAAATCAACGGAGTTGTCAATAACATAAACCTTCGGGTGCTTTGACCACGCTCTGAGCGTAAGATCGTCCTTTTCCCTTGCGACATTTACATCCTCATACCTTGCCGCATTGCCGAAATTGTACGCAAATTCCGCACCCTTTGCGCAGGTGACAAGATGCAGCACAGCGTCGTAACCGGCAAGTATCTCCTCCTCGGTTTTGCCGAAATGCGCAAGCGTCTTCACAAACTGCTCGTCGCTGATATACGCTTTGTCGTCAAAAACGGCTCTGTCATATACGATGAGGACATTTTCCTCCGGCACAAGCTCCGCCGCTTTGAGGGCAAGCTTTTCCTTGTGCAGCTGATCATCAATGACAAAATACTGAAACTGCTCCATACTGACGCAGTTTCCGAACGGCTTTATGCCGAAGCCCGAAATAAGATCCGTGGCCGTTTCGGGAATGGTTATGACTTTCCAGCCGTCTTCCTGCTTGAATTCCTTCAGGATACGGCTTATAAGGGTGGTTTTCCCCGCGGCGGGGCCTCCTGTAAGAACAATACGCGTGATATTTTTCAATGCTTCTGCACTCCTGAATGTTCAAATAATAAATATGGGTTATTTTATCATTTTTGCGCTGCTTTTTCAATACTTTGCCGCAAAAAGATGCGTATTATATCTATATATACATAGAGCGGGCTTCTGCTGTAAACGCACGCTTCACATACCGGAAATAAATATTTCTGCAAAAAGAAAAAAATGCAAAATAACACTTGACTTTTTTCCGATATCTGCTATAATCACTAATGCCTTAGATGTGGCACACAAAACAGGGTGAGGCGGTCTTAAATGCGATCGGAGCCTTGTAATATATGCGAGAGTGCTGGAACAGGTAGACAGGCACGTTTGAGGGGCGTGTGTCAACCGACGTGGGAGTTCAAGTCTCCTCTCTCGCACCATCGTCGTCGCAAGCTTTATATCGCTTGCGACGGCTTTTTTATGCCTTGCATCAAAAGCCATCTCGCGCTCACTCCGCTGCTCCTCCTCTCCAAATCGAACCCACTCCGTTGGGCTTCGATTTGGTTTTGTTTTCCATGTGAACTGTTTTTCATTTCTATAAGGACTTGAACTCCCGAGGGCGCGCAAAAAAGCCGGTGCGGTCGCTCTGCTGAGGTGAACCGCACCCGGCTTTTCCGTTTTTGCTTTTATTTGATTGCGGAGCGTTTTTATCTCTGCTCGTTTATATAGATATTCGCTTCGCTCTGGATGAATTTTGCGGTCTCGTCAATCGTCTTATCGCCGGCATAATATGCGCGGGCATGCTTTTCGACTATCGCATAGATTTTTTCATTGTCGTCGGATATTTTATCGGTGCTCTCGATAAGCTCCATGAGCTTGTCCGCCTGCTCCTGCGTCAGCGCATAGAAATTATACACCTCGCCGGTTGAGCTGCCCATACCGCCCTTGGAAACCTCGATCTTCTCTCCGTTTTCGTCAAGGACATAGTTGCCTGCCGCGTCCTTCTGATAATCCGGAGTCATTTCCTTTTTGAGGAGCTTGTCGAATACGTTTCTGTTCGTGGGCATCATCCAGGAATTTGCCTGTGTTTCCTCGGTGAAGAACTGTCTGAGGAACTTCCAGACCTGTTCCTTGTGCGTGCTTGTCTCGCTCATGGCAAAGCCGCTCGATACGCTGAGCATATTGCCGCTGCCGCTCAGCGTGGGGTAGCCTATATAGGTCGCGCTGCCGCCGAAGTAGAAATCATAATATCTGATATCGGAAATGGAGCCGATGTGTCCCTGCATGAGCATCTGGCGGCCTTCTGCGATCCTTGTGTCGGCGTTATCTTCGGCTGTCCACTCGTAATTGTCCCAATCAAAGCTTTCGGGGAAGCGGGAGGTGAACTCAAGCATCTGCTTAAATCCGTCGCTGTCAAAGCTGCATTTTCCCGTCTCCCAATCCATATATTGGTCAAGGTCAAGCGCAAGGCAGGTGTGCAGCATGTCATAGCGGGTAGTCGATATGTCAAGCGGATCGCAGCCTTCCGGCATCTGCGCAAGCGCCGCGTAAAAATCATCATATGTCCAACCTATTCTGTCGCCGACTATCTTCTCCGCGCCTACAAGCGCGTTTATGGAGAAGCTTGTGCAGGTTGAGCAGAGCTTGCCGTTTACCTCAAGCGCCTTGAAGACATTCCCGAAAAAGTCGTCCCTGGAAAACTCGGAATCTGCATCAATATAAGGATAGAGATCCGCAAGAATACCCTTGGATGCAAGCTGCGTATACGGAAGACCGTTCAGGTCGATTATATCAGGCACGTTACCTGCGAGAAGCTCGGTCGTAAGCTTTGTCGTACCCGCAGAGATGTCCTCCTCCGTATTGTACTCGGAGTAGTCCTTGATCACAATACGGCTGTCGGTGCTCTTCCTGTTGAACTGTATAATAGTATTGCGGGCATCCCAGTCGATTCCGAGAGTTGCAAGAGTTATATTTTCTTTCTTGGGAAGAGTCGATGAAAGCACCTTTGAGATTTTTGCAAGCTCAATGGTATTGGTATTGTCAAGGCTGTTGTATTTGTTCAAGGCGATGTACACAGTCCCGTCTTCGCTGACGTTGAACGAATCGACTTCACCGCCGTTTATATCGCAGCTCAGCCAATTGAAGAGTCTTTTGGCCTTCTCATCGCCGAGATTGAAGCCGCAGAGGTAGGAGCCGTCGCTGAAATACAAGTCGTATTCCGCGTTGCCTGCCACAAGATTGTATGCACTGTCGGGCAGGTCGTAGCTTGCGCCGGTCTTTTTGTTCTCAATATCCAGCACGTGCAGCTGTTCGCCGTTCTCCCCCCATGCGGTATAGGCGGGAGTGCCGTCCTTCATGATGAAGATTGTGTCGGCATAGCTGTCAAGCGCTATGCTGGAAACGGTGCTTCCGTCCGGCGCTATGACCCTGACTTCCATGTCGCCGGTGACAATGGCATTGCCGTTCTTATCCGCCACCATGCTGTAAGCGTACAGATAGCTGTCGGGTTCCATCTCGATCTCCGCTGAGCTTATCTCTCTGCCGTCCGGATCAAGCTTTCTGATATAGAAACGGTTCTGATACTTGGTGTGATTGTAATAATCGGCGTTGTCGCGCTTCATATCCTCAGGACCGTCAAACCAGTTTTCGTACGTAGTCTCGATCGCTATAAAGCCGCCGTCCGGCGCCAGCGCGATACCGGAAAGATTTGCACCGGAGGAATAGTCGCGCTTGCCCTCCGTGTTTTCGGGGGCGGGAAGCGACTCGTAATTCGTCAGCTTCTGCATGGAGCCGTCATAGCCGATGAAATAAAGTCTGCTCTGATAAACGTCGTACTGCCCTTCGTATTCAAGGACAGCGCCCTCAGGAATGTTTTCCCCGACTTTCTCGCTGCACGTCGCGTAAAAGCCGTCGTCGGTATAGATACTCGGTCTGAAATACATTTCATTCTTTTCCGACAGCGTTTTAAATTCCGCGGCATAGACATACTCGTCGGCCGTTTCTGCCGCCGGTGCTTTTGTTTCTTTGCTCGCCGCTGACGAACCGCAGGCCGTCAGGCCAAGCGCCATAGAAAGCACTGCAAGCATTATCACGACGGTTCTGAATTTTTTCTTCATTTTCCCCTCCTGTGATTTGTTGTTGCGCCGCTGTTCCCGTTGCACGGTAGCATGCGCAGTCTTGATACGACATCTTCACAATAACAGACGAACCTCTCCTCGTTTTGTTCGCCTTCTTTCAATAATTTTATACGATATTAATTTTCTTTTGTTACAGAACTGAAAAGTTTTTTGTTATGTAACCCTTCTCGTCGGGAAAAGGGGCTGTCTCAAAATAGAATTTTCTAAAAATCCGCCCAACAATAAAGCCGCGAAAATCCGATAGAAACTGGATTTTCACGGCTTTATCTATCTTTTGAAGGGGGCTATTCTCTTATAATTTGCATTTTGAGACAGTCCCTTTTTAATGTTATTTTAAAATCTTTAGCGCGTTTTCCGTATCAGAAATCGGCTTCGACATCAATGCTTTCGCCGCCGAATTCATCGGTAGTGACCTCTTCTTCCTCTTCGGAAACAGGCTCCGCGACCTGAACGAACTCACTCATATACGCGTCCTTGGGAAGTCCCGCAAGATATGCGGGAAGATTGATCACGATACCGTCCATATTATACGGGAGCTCAAGCGTAACGGGGACCGTCACTTCTTCGCCTCCCTTTTCCTGAACAACTACAAGCTCCATTTCAAACTTCTGACCGATGCATGTCGCCATTCCGCGTTCTTTTTTGTTGAGTCTTGCCACGCGTTCGCCGTTGACATTAACGGTTATCTTATGAGCATACGGTATTTCTTCGCCGTTATACTCCATGGCCTTGTTGTCAAAATATATCGTGTGGCCGCGGCCGATCACGAACATGGCTCCGGAGATAGCAAGGAGGATAACAAGAGCCGCTATACGGTACAACCATTTTTTGCTTTTCATTTGCTCTCCTCCATTTCCTGTTCCGCTGCAAGCTGCTGTCCGATAAGGCTCTTCGCTTTGCGCTTTTTCGTCTCATACATTACGAGCGCGATGGTTATGACGGCGTAGGAAACAAACACCCTGAAATACTCGCCTATCATGGTGTCGCCGGTGATAAGGCCGCCCGCCTTGGGCGCGACGATGAACATCGTATGGAAGAGGATAACGCCGAGGAAGACGTTTCCGATGGAAGCCCTGTCAACTGAAGCGCCGCCGACAAGCAGAGCCGCGATGCAGAACATACCTATCTGGGAATGTGCGGAGTATGTCGCAATATTGCCCATGTTCTGAAGGTAAATGACCATGCCGAAGCCCGCAAGAACGGTGGAGATGACAATGGAGATAACTCTGGTACGCTCAACATTGATGCCGGCGTCACGCGCAACCTCCATATCCTGACCGACGGCGCGCATATCCTGACCGAGCTTGGTCTTGCGGAACCAGATAATGAACAGGCACAGCAGACCGATAACGATAAAGGTCAGCATGGGGATCTTGACGCCGCCGATGTTTATCGCAAGGACATCGTCAAGCGCATGGCGCATATTCAGAAGAGAAACGGTATTTCTGATGCCGTAGCCGCGGGGCAGCTTGATCGTGCCGTGCTTGATGGGAATAATGGGTCCCATCATGTAGAGGACGATAAGCTGATATACGCCGTTGATGAAAAAGCTGATTATATAGCTTGTGATCATTTCACGTCCCTTTGCGCGGTTAAGTATCTTGCCGCAGAGGGTGCCGAGGGCGATGGAAAACGGAACGGAAACGATCATTGCAAGGATGATGCCGGGGATACCCCAGATCTGCCAGTCAGATACAAAGATAAGCGCGATCTCAGCCGCCATTGCGCCGAGCGTCATGCCGAAGTTAAGACCCATACCGGCCATGATGGGGATCAGCAGAGCCATGATAAGGAAGATGTTTCTTCCCATACGTGTAACTATCTCGTTGAGAAGGTAGCTCACGGAGAAGCCGGAGATAGGGATGCACACCGCGCAGATAAGCACGAACATAATGGGAACGGAGTTGTTTCCCAAAAATTTAAGGACTTTGTTTTCTTTTTTCATTTTGTGCCCTCCGTCTTTCTGGTCAGAGCGTAGAGTATCATACCGTTGGATACGATAATACGGATAACCTCACTCATATCCATGTGGATCGCGTTGTTCATAACGGTAGGCGTCATAGTGACGATGCCCTGGAAGAGGAACGTACCGATAATGACGTTTGCGATCGATGCTTTGTTGACGGATGCGCCGCCGATAAGTATTGCGGAAACGGCAGGCAGCGCCATATAGAACGGCGCCATATAGAGCTGGATAAAACCGAAGCCCTGTTCATACACCAGAATACCGACCGCAGCAAGCCATGTTGACATCACAACGGAGAGAAGCCGTATTTTGTCAACATTGATGCCGGCCGCCCTTGCAAATGTGGGGTTGGAGCCGACGGCGGTCATCGCGGTGCCGGTCTTGGTGTGAAGGAAAGCCCACATTGCAAACGCAAGAACCGCAAAGAACAGAAGCGTACCGGTAGGAATGGAAAGGTTGCCGATGTTTATCTGGAGAATATTTGCAAGGACTTTATCATAATAGCCCTCGAGGGAGATCGTGGTACGCAGACCCTTGCCGGAAAGCCCCCAGACCATTGTGGGGTTTTTATACGGCAGGAGCAGCCACATCATGCACATAAAGGAGACGGAGGAGAAGCCGACATATGTGGCTATCATCATTTCGCCGCCCTTTATCTTGTTGAGCAGCCAGCCGTAGCCCGCACCGAGGATCAGCGCAAACGGAGTTGCGATAAGTATCGCCATGACAAAGCTTGCAGGTCCCGTGAAGCCGAACTCCAAAGAAAGCGTCGCGCCGAGTAGACCGGAGATTATGCCGAGGGGCAGACCGAAGTTAAGGCCGCAGCCGGAGTGGATCATAGGAACCATTGCAAGAACCATAACGGCATTCCAGCTGAAACGGTTGATAGTATTTGTTATCTGCGTGGCAAAGTCAACGCCGACAATAGGTGCGGCGGCAAAAAGCAGCAGCAGGAATGCCGCGATGATCAGTCTCGGCAGGCCGAAGGAATCTATACCGGATTTCAGTCTCGCGCCGAAGGTGCTGTTCTTATCCAATTCTTTACTCATTCTGCCCACCTCACTTTACCTGGCTGACCATGAGAAGTCCGAACTCCTCAGAGGGTCTGTCAGCGGGAAGTATTCCGGATACCTTACCGCCGGATATGATCGCTATCTCGTCGCAGGTCTGGCGAAGCTCCTCAAGCTCGGAGGATATCATGACGACCGTGACGCCGCTTTCGCGGTTGAATTTCTTGAGTGCGTTGAGAACCAGAGCCTTTGCGCCGACGTCGATACCGCGTGTAGGCTCGGAGACGAACAGGAACTTAGGCTCAAGCGCAAACGCCTTGGCAAGGCAGACCTTCTGCTGGTTGCCGCCGGACAGCTCCTTTGCATTCTGCTTGGAGCCGGTACACTTTATGGCAAGCTCCTCTATGTATTTATCGGTCACTTCGCCGATTGCCTTCTCGTCTCTCCACTTGATAAGGCCGCCCAGATAGTTCTTGAGGAACTTGTTCTGAACCTGCATTGCGGGGAACGCGATGTTCCATTCAAGCGTTTCGTCCAGCAGCAGACCTACGCCGCGTCTGTCCTCGGAAACAAAGGCAAGGTTTGCGTCAAGGCAGCTTCTCGGGCTGTTGAGCGGAATTTCTTTCCCCTCGAACACGACCGTACCGCCCGCTTCATAAAGACCCATGATGCCGTTTGGAATACCGAGCTTGCCCTGACCGGCAAGACCGCCGATACCGAGTATTTCGCCCTCTTTGACGTCAAGGTTCACATTGCGCACGGTTTCGCCCGGCATATCGACCCAGAGCTTTTTAATGGACATTGCGACCTTGGCATCGCTGAAATCACGTATCTCATTGGCGGCGGCGCTGGCAACGCTTCTGCCGACCATCCACTTCGTGATATCGGTCACATTGGTCTCCTTCGCAGGGACGTCCTTCACGACATAGCCGTCGCGCATTACGACGACCTTGTCGCACACGGCAAGGATCTCATGCAGTCTGTGGGTGATGAATATAACGGCAATGCCCTTGGCGGACATACCCCTTATGGATTCGAGCAGCGCTTCCGCTTCCTTCTCGGTGAGAACGGCGGTAGGCTCATCCAGAATGAGGAGCTTGAGCTGATCCTTGCTCAGCTCTCTTGCGATCTCGGTAAACTGCTTATGACCTACCGGCATTTCGCTTATGGTCATACCGGAGTCAATGGAAAAGCCCATTTTCTCGATAGCATGCTCGGCGCGGCCGGTTATCTCGTCATAGTCAAGCGTGTTGAGTCTGTCCCCGAAGATCTCGGAAATGACGTTATGCTTTGTAGGCTCTCTGTTAAGTACTATATTTTCGGCGGCGGTGAAGCCGGGAATAAGTGAAAATTCCTGGTGCACCATGCCGATTCCGGCTGCAAGCGCGTCAAAAGGCGTAGAAAACTCGACCTTCTCGCCGTTTATAAGGATATCGCCGCCGTAACCGCCGGTTTCTCTTATGACATCCATACCAAAGAGGATTTTCATAAGTGTGCTCTTGCCTGCACCGTTCTCCCCGCAAAGACCGAGAACCTCGCCCTCGCCGAGAGTAATATTGATATCCGAAAGGACCTGTGTCCCGAAAAAGTCCTTCTTAATGTTTTTCATCTCCAGCAAGGGAGCATCGCTATTACTCATAAAACAATTTCCTATCCTGTTTTCTTTTTTAGTTCGATCGTTCTGCAAAAGCAGGAAACACCTGTCCGCAGGGCAGAGGTTTGCTCCCGACGCATGAGAGACTTTTCGGCAGGAGTAAACCCCTGCCCTGCAACACATTTTTCAAGAGATCATACATGACCGGCACCGTTAATAACAAGCATGGGGGGAGGAAATTCCTCCCCCTCATTTGCGAAGTTCTATTACTTGACGGTGAAGTACTTCTCGGGAACCTCAACACTGGTGGTGCCCATGAACTTGCCGGGATCGCCCATGATGTAGGTATCCTGATATACGAGGAATACGTTGTCGAGCTTAACGCCGGTGTCGGCATTGGTGTAGTTGGAGCCGTTCCACTCGGCATCGCCGGTGTAGACTGCAAATGCCGCCGCGATATCGTCGATATCGTCAAGCTCGCTGTCGCCGTTGATGACGTTCATTGCATGCTCAGCAAGACCTGCGGACAGAGTGTAGCCGTAGGAGTATGCCCATGTGCCGAAACGGCCTGCGCCGCCCTTTTCGCAGACAGCGTCCTCAACCTTGGCAAGGATCTTCTGGAAATCGCCTGCTTCTTCGGTGAGGTCAATGCCGAGTGCTCCGGGGTAGCCCATCAGAGGAGAGGGCAGGTCGGCTTCAATGAAGTATCCGCCGTACTCGAGCAGCTGCTTGAGCAGAGGCTCGGTGTGAGCATCGTTGGTGCAGAAGTATGCGGATTTCTGACCGTACTTCTCGATCCATTCGGGAGCCTTCTCAAGGATATAAGCCTGAGCGCCTGCAACACCGACGTCGGAAGTGGGGTCGGGAGCGGTCTCAAGAACGAAGTTCATACCGAACTCCTCACAGGCTGCCTTCATAACGGCAACACGGCGGGACATGGTCTCATAGGACATGTGGCGGGGGAAGGAGATATGTACAAAGGTATCGCAGCCGAGGTCATGAGCGGTCTTGATCATGAGGTAGCCGCGTGCAACAAAGTCATTGTTGCAGACGAGGTCGGCAGCGGAGCCGATTTCGGGAAGGTCCTCATGGGATTCACCGGCGATGCAGATGATGTCGGGGCGGCGCTCTTTGATCTGACGGAAAGCTTCGGTGGTGCCGGGAACAGCCTGGTTAACGATGATGGCCTTCATCTGGGGGTCATCGGAGAGGTTAACGATGGTCTGAATGGTGGTCTCAAGCTCTTCGGTGAAGTTGTCGGGGTAGATAGCGAGCGTGACAACATCTTCGCCGAACTTAGCCTGGGCAGCCTCGGCGCCGCGGCGGTCGTCCTCAGACTGAGAAACGGAACCGGTGACGATACCGATATGAGCGGTTTCCTCTGCGGATGCGCTCAGCCCGGTGACGCACAGTGCGCATACCATGGTGAGGGCAAGAAGCAGTGCTAAAAATTTCTTCATTTCAGTCCTCCAATAATAATATTATTCAACGGCAGAGCCGGTGAACACGGATCGAATTTCCCCGGTTGAGGGGCAAGATCTGCCGCGGCATCTGCTTTACGCAAGATTGCACTTTCTAATACAACAAATCTTTTAATTGATTATATCATAAAGAAATCCCGTGTCAATACAGCAGTTCGATAAATTATGAAATCTTTGGCAGATTTTACAATGCTTCCGCCGCGTATTCTGGCTATATGCTCAATTATCTCCGGTCACGCCGATGATTTTTTCAATTATTTCCACATCTGACGGCTTGAGGCGGATACCCGCTCTGAGCGTCTGCCCGTCGGGATATGTTACGGTAAAGGCGAAATCCGTATCCGCCTGTATGCCCTTGTTTTTCACTGCCAGAAGGAAGTCCGGAAATTTGGGATGATTTGCGCAGAACCTGCTCCACGCCTGTTTCAATGTGAACAATGCACCGATGTCCATAATTTCCTCCTTATATTTGCTCTTGATAGTTAAAAAGGGGCAGCGCAGGCTGCCCCTTTTTTACATCAGTCGAGTATTTCGACGGATACTTTTTTGCCCTTTCTCTGAGCAACGGCTCTCATCAGGATACGGATCTGCTTGACGATCCTTCCCTGTCTGCCAATGACCTTGCCCATGTCGCCGTCGGCAACCTTGACTTCAAAAACGGTTTCTCCGTCGGCTTTGCGCTCGGTCACAGAGACCTGATCGGGATTATCGACCAAGCTCTGCACGATATAGGTCAAGAGTTCTTTCACTTCTATTGCTCCTTATCAGGCTTCAAGCTTTTTGAGCAGGCCGCGAACGGTGTCGGTGGGCTGTGCGCCGTTTGCCATCCAGTACTTTACGCGCTCTGCATCGACCTTGAGCTTTGCGCCGTCTGCGGAGGGATCGTAGGTGCCGATTTCCTCAATGCAGCGGCCGTCGCGGGGGAAGCGGGAATCTGCAACAACGATACGGTAATAGGGAGCCTTCTTTGCGCCCATTCTGCGAAGTCTGATCTTAACCATTGTATATTTCTCCTTCAAAAATATTCATTATATTACAAACGCGTTGCCGGTGTCCGGCAAGCAGTTGCAAACCTTGTCAGAACGGAAAACCGCCTCTGGGGAATCCGCCCATGCCGCCCATGCGGCCCATTTTTTTCTGAAGCTTCTTCATGTTCTTGCCTGAGAACTGCTTCATCATCTGCTGCATCGCCTCAAACTGCTTGAGCAGGCGGTTGACGTCAACCACCGATGTGCCGGAGCCTGCCGCAATGCGTTTTTTGCGGCTTGAGTTGATGATTGAGGGGTTATCGCGCTCCCCCTTCGTCATGGACAGGATTATCGCCTCCTGCCGTGCCATTGCCTTCTCGTCAAGCTTCGCTCCCTTGAGCGCTTTTGCGTCCATGCCGGGTATCATCGCCGCCAGATCGCCGAGGTCGCCCATACTCCTGAGCTGCGCCATCTGGTCGAGATAATCGGCAAGCGAGAATCGGTTTGACCTGAGCTTTTCTGCGGCTTCAAGCGCCTTTTTTTCGTCAAAGCTCTGCTCCGCCTTTTCAATGAGCGTGAGCACGTCGCCCATGCCGAGGATACGGGATGCCATACGGTCGGGATAGAACGGCTCTATCATGTCGAGCTTTTCACCCACGCCTATGAACTTTATCGGCTTGCCGGTGGCGTATCTTATGGACAGCGCCGCGCCGCCGCGGGCGTCGCCGTCAAGCTTGGAGAGCATGACGCCGGTAACGCCGAGCGCCTCATCGAACGCCGACGCCGCGTTTACCGCGTCCTGACCGGTCATTGCGTCAACGACAAGAAGTATCTCCGCCGGGTCGGTCGCCGCCCTTATCTCGCGCAGCTCGTTCATCAGCGCCTCGTCTATATGCAGGCGGCCTGCCGTATCGAGAAAAACGAGGTCGTTCCCGTGCGCCTTGGCATGCTCTATCGCCGCCTTTGCGATATCGACGGGGTTTGTCTGCCCCATCTGGAAAACAGGGATATTGAGCTGTGCGCCGACGGTCTCAAGCTGCTTGATAGCGGCGGGACGGTAGATATCGCACGCGACAAGCAGCGGGCGTTTGCCCTGCTTCCTCATATATCCCGCAAGCTTTGCACCGTTCGTGGTTTTACCTGCGCCTTGCAGTCCCACAAGCATCACGACGCTCGGCGACTTGGAACCGATGTTGAGCTTATGGTTCTTACCGCCCATCAGCGCTGTCAGTTCTTCATTGACTATTTTAATGACCATCTGCGCAGGGCTGAGCGCTTCAAGCACATCCGCGCCGCTGGCGCGTTCGGTCACTTTTTTTGTAAATTCCTTGACGGCCTTATAGCTGACGTCCGCTTCAAGCAGAGCCATGCGCACCTCGCGCATCGCGTCCTTTACGTCCGCCGCCGTGAGCCGGCCTTTGCCGCGAAGCTTCTTGAACGCGGCATTCAGTTTGTCGGAAAGGCTTTCAAACGCCATAAATCATACCTCGGTATCAAGCTTCATGCTTTCAACATATTCCGCGCCCTCGCCGGCAAGCGCCCTCGCTTCGCCGCTCGTCAGGGTCTTCAGCTTTTCAAAAAGTCCCGCAAGCCTATCAAGCTTTTCCCGATTTCCGGAAAACCTGCGGATAAGACCGGTCTTTCGCTCTATCTCCTCAAGGCTGCTCTCGCCGCGGCGTATATTGTCCCACACTGCCTGACGGGATATTCCCAGCTGCTCGGCTATCTCGCCGAGGGAGAGATCCTCATTAAAATGGAGGTCGCAGCACTCGCGCTGCTTGTCCGTGAGCAGCTCACCGTAGAAATCAAGCAGAAGGCAGCGCTCCAGCCTGCTGTTTTCCACGCAAAGCACCCCCTGTCAAGTTTCTGACCTTGTCAGAGTATACACTCTCATTTCCGCCCTGTCAAGTATTTTTTCTTGACAGGGAAGTTTCTCATTTCGCCAAGCTTTTTTCTTGACTTTTTTTCTCAAAACTGTACAATAAGTTTTACCGCTTGTTTGAAAGGATAGTACTTATGGATATAGTAAAACCGCGCACGCTGTCCGGCTTTATGGAGCTTATGCCCGCGCAGCAGCTCCAGATGAACCGCATTATGGATATAGTAAGCTCCACATACGCCTCCTTCGGCTTCACCCCGCTTGACACGCCCGCCATCGAATCGTCCCAGATCCTTCTTGCAAAGGGCGGCGGAGAGACGGAAAAGCAGATCTACCGCTTTACAAAGGGCGATTCCGATCTGAGCCTGCGCTTCGATCTTACCGTGCCGCTTGCAAAATACGTTGCACTGCACTATAACGAGCTGGCGTTCCCGTTCCGCCGCTATCAGATAGGCAAGGTCTACCGCGGGGAGCGCGCACAGCGCGGCAGATTCCGCGAGTTTTATCAGGCGGATATCGACGTTATCGGCGACGGTGAGCTGGACATTATAAACGACGCGGAGATACCTGCGATAATCTACACCGTTTTTACGCGCCTCGGTCTTAAAAAATTCCAGATACGCATAAACAACCGCAGAGTTCTGAACGGCTTCTACCGTATGCAGGGGCTTGAGGAAAAGTCCGGCGACATTATGCGCACAGTGGACAAGCTTGACAAGATCGGTCAGGACGCGGTTAAAAAGATTCTTATCGAAGACTTCGGTATTGCCGAAAGCAGTGTCGATGAAGTGATAAAGTTCATCAATATCTCCGGCGGCAGCGGCGATATTCTCACCGCGCTTGAGGGCTACCGCGGCAGGGACGAGATGTTCGACGCGGGTCTTGACGAGCTGAAAGCCGTCGCCAACTACATGAAGGTCATCGGCGTTCCGGAGGAAAATTTCACGGTCGATCTGCGCATTGCAAGAGGGCTTGACTACTACACCGGTACGGTCTATGAGACAACGCTTCTCAACCATCCGGAGATCGGCTCCGTCTGCTCCGGCGGGCGCTACGACAATCTTGCGGGCTTTTATACCAATAAGAAGCTCCCCGGCGTGGGCATTTCCATAGGCCTTACGAGACTTTTCTACGTGCTGGACGAGCAGGGTATGCTCAACAACGCCGTCAACACCTGCCCTGTGGATGCGCTCATACTGCCCATGACGGAAAATCTTGACGCGGCGATCGCGCTGTCGGCAAAGCTTCGCGGCGCGGGACTGAAAGCCCAGCTCTACACCGAGAAGAAGAAATTCAAGGCGAAAATGAGCTATGCCGACAAGCTCAAAGTGCCGTTCGTGCTGTTCCTCGGCGAGGATGAGCTGAACGAGGGCGTCGTCGCGTGCAAGAACATGGTCACTGGCGAACAGGTCAAGCTCACGGATGATGCGCTTATAAGGCTTCTCGCGGAAAACGCCGAAAAGCAGGCGCAGACCGCCTCGGTACTCGATATATAAAGCTCGATATCATAATATAAACGGGACTGCAAACGCAGTCCCGTTTCTGCTTGTCAAAAAGTCCTGTAAGGACTTTTTGACAAGCAGCGTTGTTATATTTTGTATTTTTCGCAGAATCCGGCGTATATTTCGTTGAAATTGTGCGGACGCGTTTCCATGAGGTTTATAATGTACCCATGCGCGTCCAGCTCGTTTGATTGCAGCTCTATCATCGCAATGGCGATATTTGAGCAGTGATCCGCCACACGTTCATAGTTTGTCAGCAGATCGTTATACACAAAGCCGTCGCTGAGAGAGCATATCTCATTCTGCACGCGTGCGGCGTGGCGGAGCTTCACTTCGTCGCAGAGCGCGTCTATGCGCTCCTCAAGCGGCTCAACAAGGTGCGCCCTGTCAATATCCTCGTCAATAAAGCCCGATACCGCAAGCTGCAATATCTCCGTTACGGCGCTTTCAAGCATCTGCATTTCCCGTCTGGCCTCCGCCGCAAAGCTTATCTTCTTTTCGTATATCTCAAGCGCCGCCTCGGAAATATTCTTGGCGTGGTCGCTGATACGCTCGAAATCGCTTATGCTGTGCAGATACTTCGTGATCTTGGCGTTCTGCTCCTCATTCAGCTCGCAGGCGTTGAGCTTTACAAGATATGTACCTATCTTATCCTCAAAACGGTCTATAAGCTCCTCGGTACGATCAACACGCTCAAAAGCTTTTGCATCAAAGTCCGACAGCAGCGACAGTGCGTCGGCAAAATTGCCGCGGCAGAGACGCGCCATGGAATTGACGGTCATGCGGCTCTGCTCAAGCGCGACGGAGGGATGAACAAGAAAGCGTTCATCCAGCCGGTCAAACTCCTCGTTGGCATGGCGCTCCTCATCGCTTTCCCGGATAAGTCCGGCAAGCAGATCCGTAAGCGGGGTGATAAACGGCAGCAGCACCGCGGAGTTGACTGCCCTGAACACGGTATTCAAAAGGGCGATCGACACGGCGTCCATCACGGCGGATTTTACCGCAAAGTCCATAAAATAATCAAGCGCGTAAAACCCGGCGGAGAACAGCGCCGCGCCAATCGTTTCTATTATAAGATATGCCCACGCGCTTCTGCGTCCGTCCACCCTAGCGCCGAATGCCGACAGCAGCACGGGAAACGATGAGCCTATCGCAATGCCGAGAATCAGGGGATAGGCGGTCGCAAACGTGACCGCGCCCGTGACCGACAGCGCCTGCAAAATACCCACGGCGGCAGAGGAGCTTTGAAGTATCGCGGAAAACACCGTACCGGCAAGGATGCCGAGCAGCGGGTTTGAAAAAGACGTCAGTATGCCGACAAACTCCCTGCTGTCTTTCAGCGGGGAGACGGCGGCGCTCATCGCCTGCATGCCGAACATCAGCACTGCAAAACCGAGGAAAATATCGCCGGTATGCTTTCTTCCGGCCTTTTTGCAGAACATGCGCAGAATAATGCCGGCGATCGCGGCGGCTGAAGCGATGGTCGAGCTTGAAAGCAGCGACGCCCAGCCGCTCCCCCCGATGCCCGACAGGCATATTATCCAGCCCGTAGCGCTTGTGCCGACGACCGCGCCCAGAATGACCGAAACCGCCTGTCTGAGCTTCATCATGCCGGAGTTGACAAAGCCGACGACCATAACGGAGGTTGCCGAGGACGACTGTATCACGGCGGTAACGCCCGCGCCCAGAAGCATTCCCTTGAGGGGCGTGTTTGAAAGGCGGTAGAGAATTATCTCCAGCTTATTGCCTGCTACCTTTTTAAGCCCTTCCCCCATAAGCGACATACCGAAAAGGAAAAGGGCTATCCCCCCGACGAGGGAAATGACGCAGGATAAATTCATGTTCTTGTGTCCTCCGCTATGATTTCTTCCATATATATCATAACATATGCCACTCAGATTTCAATTATTTAAACTGCCCAATTCCCGCGCAAAAAGACCGCCGCTCTGTATAAGCGGCGGCGGAAAAAGCAAAGTCCGGTTCATATGCTGAACCGGACTTTGAGAGCTTGTCAAAAAGTCCTGCAAGGACTTTTTTGACAAGCTCTCCGCCGAGCATTTTGAACGCTTTCAAAATGCTGTTACCGAAAGCCTTGATATATCAAGGCTTTCGACGGCGGTTTATCAAATTTGAGGCGGGCCTTGCCCCCTCAAGCTCCCCCGCTGCTTTATTATCTGACTTTAAAACGTAGTTTTTTGACAGTCTGGCAAAGTCCGGTTCATACGCTGAACCGGACTTTGACGTATTTATGTTTATGCAGTTGCGCTCCGCTGATTTCCAAGCGCAGCTGCAAGCAGCGCCCATATTCGCCTTATGCTTAAGCATAAGGTGAGTTGAACAGGCACCGCATTACAGCAGCTTTTCGATCTTGCCTTCGCCGAAGACTTCAACTCCGTTATTTTTCAGAAGCTCTGCGGCGAGACCGTAGCCGTCAACTACGGTGCCGGTGAAGGTGCCGTCATATATTCTGCCGCTGCCGCAGGAAGGGCTTAATTCCTTCATCAGCGCCTTTTTACAGCCCTCGGAAACGGCTCTTTCAAGGGCGATCTCCGCACCGCGGGCAAACTCCGCAGTGACGTTCTGCCCGTAGCGGCTCAAAACCGTATCGCCCACACGCTCACTCGGATCTCGGGGCGTACTCAAGCCCCCGTCGGATTCCGGACAGACGGGGATGAGTATGTATTTTGCTCTGAGTTTTTCAAGCACGGCGGCGTCAAGCGCGTTATTGCCGCCGGAATATTTGCAGTTGACGCCGGTAAGACAGGCGCTGATAAGCAATTTTTCCATGATCCTACTTCAGCACGACGCCGAGTATCGCGCCGCATATTCCTCCGATTATATGTGTGAGCTGGGAAACGTTGTCTCTCAGCGTGATGCCGTCAACGACCTCCCCGCCGATATAGAGAACAAGCACAAAGATGAGAGTAAGCGGGATGCAGCCGGTTTTCATTCCCGCGAGAGAGGACATCACGATCATCATGAAAACGATGCCCGATGCGCCGAGGAGCATGGTATCCGGGAAAAAGAGCCACTGCACCATGCCGGAAACAAGCGCCGTGAGAGACATCGCCAGAAGGAGGTTCCTGCTTCCGTAGCGCTGTTCAAGGCTGGGACCGAGTACAAGGATCATCATGAAATTGTTTATGTAATGCTTGAAATTGCTGTGTCCGAGTACGTGGAGGACAAAGCGCGGATATGTGAGGATATCCGACGGCGAGGAGCGGTAGACGCTGAAAAGCCGCACGGTGCTCCATCCGCCGGTGGCTCTGTCAAGCAGGAGCACACCGAGTGAAACAAGCGCAAACGTCAGTACAACGGGAGAGTTGTACTGTATTTTTATCACCTTTTTCACGGCGTCTCACCCATTCCGTTCAGCGCCTTTTCATACTGCGCAAGAGTGCGGCTGTCAAAACAGACCATGCGCACGCGCTCGATATCGTCATGAGTCTTCAGATAATCGCTTATTGTGCTTATGGCAATCGCCGCCGCCTTATCAAGCGGGAAACGGTACACGCCCGTGCTTATGGACGGGAAATCCACCGTTTTGCAGCCGTATCCGGAGGCAAGGGCAAGGCATGAGCGGTAGCAGGAGGCGAGAAGCTCCGCCTCTCCCCTGCCGCCGCCGTGCCATATAGGTCCCGGCGTATGGATAACATACTTTGCCGGAAGGCGGTATCCCTTTGTTATCTTCGCTTTCCCCGTCTCACAGCCGTTGAGCGTGCGGCACTCGGCAAGAAGCTCGGGACCGGCGGCTCTGTGAATGGCGCCGTCCACACCGCCGCCGCCCAGAAGCGAGCAGTTTGCGGCGTTTACGATGGCGTCAACGGCCTGTTTTGTGATATCTCCCTCAATTATCTCTATCTTCCCCATGTTTTTATCCCTTTATATCAACAGTGATCTTGCCGTCAGCCGCGGAAAGGGCGATAGCCGCGATATTATGGCCGCGAAGCTCTATCATTTTCTCGGCAATAACGTCTTCGACCTGCTTCTGGATTATGCGTCTGAGATTTCTTGCACCGTAGGCCGCGGAATAGCCCTCTTTGACAAGGTGGTCGATAACGCTGTCGTCCCACGTGAGGGTATAATTGCGCTCGGCAAGCACGTCGCGCACATCGGTGAGCATGAGCGCCGCGATTGAGCGGAAATTATCCTCCGTAAGCTGGTTGAAGCAAAGCACCTCATCCACACGGTTTATGAACTCCGGACGCAGAAATTCGTTGAGCGCTTTCATCGTGCGTTCCTTTGTCATATCGCCGAGAGTGCCGCCGAAGCCGACGCTGCCGGTTTTGGTGTTGCTGCCGGCGTTAGTGGTCATGATAATGACTGTGTTTTCAAAGTTCACGGTGCGCCCCTGCGCATCGGTTATGCGCCCGTCGTCAAGGATCTGGAGAAGGATATTCATCACGTCGGGGTGCGCCTTCTCTATCTCGTCAAAGAGCACCACGGAGTACGGCTTGCGGCGTATCTTCTCGGTAAGCTGACCGGCCTCGTCATAGCCGACATATCCCGGAGGCGAACCGATAATGCGCGAAACGGCGAACTTTTCCATAAACTCGGACATATCAAGTCGGATAAGCGATTCGGGCGAATCAAAGAGATCCGCCGCAAGACGCTTCACAAGCTCCGTCTTGCCGACGCCTGTGCCGCCGACAAATATAAAGCTGACCGGCTTGCGCTTGACCTTGAGGCCGACGCGGCTGCGCTTTATTGCGGCGCAGAGAGTGTCAATGACCTCATCCTGTCCGACAACATGCGCTTTGAGCCGCTCATCAAGCTTTGCAAGGCGCTCAAACTCATCCTCGCGGATGCTGGAAGCGGGAATTTTCGTCCACAGCTCGATTATACGCGCAAGGTTATCAACGGTAAGCTCCGGCACGGGCGCTTTTTTAAGCTCATCAAGCTCCTGCTCAAGCTTCATCTCCTGACTGCGGAGATTCGCAATGCGGGCATAGCGCTCGTCAAGCATCTGCTCGGTCATTTCAACGCCCTTAGGCGCGTCGGCGGAGGTAAGCCCTTCGCGCTCAAAACGGATGTTCTCAAGCTCCCGCTCCTTGAACATACGCTCGTTTATGGTCTTATCCTTGAGATTGACATCGGAAAGCGCCTCGTCTATGAGGTCTATGGCTTTGTCCGGCAGGAAGCGGTCGGTTATGTACCGCTCACTCATCAGCACCGCCTGACGGCATATCTCATCGGAAATATGCACACCGTGGTAATCCTCATAATAATGAGAAATGCCGCGGATTATTTTTATACTGTCCTCAATTGACGGCTCATTCACGGTGACGGGCTGGAAGCGGCGTTCAAGGGCGGAATCCTTTTCGATATGCTTGCGGTACTCGGTAAAGGTAGTCGCGCCGATAACCTGTATCTCGCCTCTGGAAAGTGCGGGCTTGAGGATATTGGCGGCGTTCATGCTGCCCTCGGCGTCGCCCGCGCCGACAATATTGTGAACCTCATCAATGACAAGGATGATATTGCCCTGCTTCCTTATCTCCTCGATAAGGCCTTTCATGCGGCTTTCAAACTGGCCGCGGAACTGTGTTCCCGCGACAAGGGATGTGAGGTCGAGCAGGAAAACCTGCTTATCCAGAAGCTTATACGGGACATTGCCCTTGACGATACGCTGTGCAAGCCCTTCGGCAATGGCTGTTTTGCCGACGCCCGGCTCACCGATGAGGCAGGGGTTATTCTTCTGGCGGCGGTT
>ERZ857629.335-NODE-335-length-69836-cov-22.932174_pt1 | contig 69836 bp, 67 predicted proteins | sample MGYA00519700_ERZ857629 | MGnify/ENA primary metagenome ERZ857629 (study PRJEB31778, sample SAMEA3449351) | human gut metagenome | biome: human gut; feature: human-associated habitat; material: faeces | place: United Kingdom | collected 2010/2012 ... | reverse complement strand
TCAATTATCTCAACCGAGAGGTGTTTACTCAAGGTGCGAGTTATTTACCTGATACCAAAGTGCTTGTAATATCTAAAATTAAAAGCTGTAAAATTCCACGTTGAATTTTACAGCTTTCTTGCGTATAATATATATAAATGAAGAAGCAATATCAAGGAAAGGAAGTTGATTTTATGCCGAATATATTACCTGTATCAGATTTAAGAAATTATAATGAAGTGTTGAAAAATTGCCAGGTTGGAGAACCCGTGTTTTTGACGAAAAATGGCAGAGGCAAGTTTGTGGTTATGGATATTGAGGACTATGAGCGTGAGAAGGCAGAGAAAAAGCTGTTTATGAAGCTGCAGGAAGCAGAAGAAGCAGTTAAGGATGAAAATGCCTGGATGAGTTTGGATGAACTGAAGAAATCTGTTGGGGTATAGCCTATGATGAAATTGCGGATTAACCCTATTGTGGCAGAGGACTTGAAGAATATTAAAGAGTATATTGCGGAAGACAATGAAGAAATGGCAGTAAAGACCATTCAGGAGATATATGCTCGAATTGAGAATATACAGCAATTTCCCTATATGGGAGCTGATCTTGCTAAGAGGGTCAGCTTTCGCACGAATTATAAATATGTGATTTGTGGGAATTATGTTGTGCTGTATAAGATCGGGGAAGAATATGTAGAGATTTACCGGGTGGTGAATCGGTATCAGGATATAACAAAAGTGTTTGCTGATTAAAGGAAGAAGGTACGGAAGATAATGAAACTTAAATTTGAAGCAAGGGATTATGGATATACTGTTATAGCAAGAATAGAAAAGATATTAAGAGATAAATGTGTTGAAAAATTAGGAATAATTACGGATGAATTAGATGTAATTGTTCCTAAAGGTGTTTTGATTGCGGCACAGAAGCGTGAAAGTGAAATAGTAGACTTTGAGATGTTAATGGAAAATATCGATTTTATTCATATAAAGGAAATTTTATTGTATAAAGATAATTATTCATATGTCATGGATATAACAAAGATATCAAAAAGTGCTTTTGAAGTATTGATGCAAAGTCTATATGAGTTCAGAATTAAAATTGCTCATATAAGAAGCTATTTTACTAATACAGATTTAAATAATCTTATTGATGAAACTAAGAAAATAAACCATGGAATGACTGAACCAGATGCGGGACTAGATGAATTTATAGAAAATTTATTAGAAGCACCGCAAGAGTTGGTGACTAAAGTTCCGATTGGATTCTATGAAGATGAGTATACAGAAAAAATAATAAATAATTTACCTATTGCAGATTATGAATATGAAGGTGGTTTTGTTGGAAGAGCAGATGATGAAGAGAGAATCATAAAGATGCTTAAATCTAACATGCATAGAGTTATTACTATTGCAGGAGCTGGGGGTGTGGGTAAATCTGCTCTTACATTAAAAATTGTGAATGATATTATTCGAGATAGTCTTGTTGAATATGATTTTATTGTATGGGTGAGCGCAAAAGAAAATAAACTTTCATATTTGGGAATTGAAGATTTAGAACCTACATTAAAAAATTATGATGAATTATTAGATACCATTTTGAATGTTGTCGGTTTTGACGCAGATAGTTATAGAGATGATGACAATAAGAAAGAAAGTGATATTAATGATTTATTTGATGCATGTAATAGGGTTCTACTGATAATAGATAATTTGGAAACTATTACGGACGAAAGAATTATAAATTTTATTTTAGATTCACATCCTAATGTCAATTTTATAATTACGAGTCGCCGAGGATTGGGACAAGTAGAGCGTCGGTATGATTTGAAGGAATTAAAAGAAAAAGATGCTATACATTTATTTCGGATAATATGTAAGGAAAAGGGGTTGCAAGAATTACAGATTGCAGATGAATCATTGATTCGTAGTTATGTTAAGAAGGTATATTGTTATCCATTAGCTATTAAATGGGTTCTGGGACAAGCAGCACTAGGAAAAGATATTATGTGTGTGATTGATGGCATAAATGAACAGTCGAGTGATATATCGAAATTCTGTTTTGAGCAAGTTTTTTCAGACTTATCAATCGAGGCGAAAAGTATATTGTATGCATTATGTTTAGATAATGATGCAGTGCCCAAGGGGGTTCTAAAATATATTTCAAATTTGGATGATATATCTTTCGAGGACTGCATTCACGATCTACTTATTGTATCTTTGATATTACCAGAACAAAAAGTGAATAAACAGAATGGTGAAATCAATAGCTATTATTCTTTGCTACCATTAACAAGAGGGTATGTTAAGGTTGAATTAGATAAAAATAAAGATATTAAATCTCAATTACAAGAAAGAATGGTTACCGTAGAAACAACTTTAGAGGAGGCTGAGCGCGCTAAGGTTCAATACAGATTTAGTTTGTCTAATTTTGGCGCAACGACAGAAGAAGAAAAAATTGCTTCGATGTTAGCACAAACTGCGTATCAAAAATATCAAGCAGGAAGCTATCTTGATGCAGTGGAAACCTTTAAAAAAGCAGTTGATATTGCACCACGTTTTGCATCAATATATAGAAATTGGGCAATTATTGAATCTATGGAGTCTCATTGGGCAGAGGCTGATGCATTAATGGAAAAGGCATCAAAATTAAACAAAGATGATACACAAATCTGGTTGGTTTGGGGCAATATTAAGCGTAAGAGTGACAAAATAAAAGAAGCATACAATTATTATGAAAAGGCATACAAATTGTCACCAAAGGATAATGTTGTTTTGAATTCATATGCTCAAGCAATTAGTAGGTTAGGTGATTTTCAACGTGCAGATAAATTATATAAGGAAGCACTTGAATTGGTTGAAGGAATACCACACAATAAACATTTGATTATTAATTATACTTCTATTGCTGAAAATTTGAAAAAATGGGCAGAGGCATTGGTTGAAGATAGAGATTACGCTCAAGCAACTCAAAAAATACATGACGCATTAGTTGCAATTCAAAGGGTTTTAAAGATAGATAGAAATGATTATAAAGCTAAAGAGTTGCATATGGATATTTTGTATACATATGGAACGGTGTACGATAAGCAGAAGGATTATGAAAACGCATTGAGTATTCTTAAAGAATTAGTTGAACTTCCTTTTAGTAGATACCGTGAAATAGAGTATCATAATAGAGGCGTTTTATTAATAATAAACATATATTGTACTATTGATAAATATGATGAAGCAAGAAAATTCTTAGAAAAAGAAGAACGTAATCTTCGGAGACTTAGTAAGGGGGCGATAGCAGATAGATATAAACGAATATGTGAAAAACTTGCTAAAGAGAAAAATCGCAAAGAAGGAAGAATAATTAGATATAATGCAGAGAAGAAATTTGTTATTATAGAAAGTGAAAGTAGTCCGGGACTTACCTATTTAACTTTTCTAAACGCTTTTAAAGAGTATATTCAATTATCGGATGATATACTTGGAAGGAAAGTGACTTTTGTGGGCGTAGAGGAAAATGGTAAGAGACATGCTCAGCATGTGTGTTTTGTGGTGGAAGAAAAATAAAAATTAATAAACAGTCAACAAATTTGTTGATGTCTGTTTATTGGTATTTGTGGTTTTTCTAGAATATTGAATAATCCGGGCGAAATCCATCACCTGTTCAGTGTGTAGAAATGGAACTGTAATTAAGCACAAAAAAGACGATTTCCAAGTACCGGAACTCCGATTTTCCAATTTCCGGATTCGCGATTTCGAGTCGCGAGAATATTCAAATATTTTTGTTGAGAAACTATTCCTTGTGTTTATTGAAAAATTTTGCAGGGGGTGGAGATGAAGAAAAAGTACTTCGGATATTGCAACAGGAATAGGAACAGTGTATTTGCGAGGGAAAATAAAGTCCATTAGAGATGCGTTCGTGTACGATGGCGCATGATTGATGGGGCTAAAAGTTAACGAATGATTATTTGATTTAAAATAGGCGTTCATCGAAATTCTCCGATAATCACTCTATACACGTGATATACAAACGACCTCAAAACCCCGATAAATCTGCGGACACCTTAGAAGCGGCTATGTTGGCTCAGGGTGTCTGCTAATCCTCTGAAACAGGCATAAATGCTGAATTTACAAGGACTTAAATAGTCGAAAAATCTGATAATTAAAATTTGCGAAGGGTAACCTGGTGGGATACACATGGGCGACATGTGGGCGACAAACCTGCAATGTGAGGTGGGATGCTTTACATCCCACCTCTTTTATGATATGATAACCACTAATTGAATAAGAATAGCCGGTGCCGTCTGGGGTTATAAGCGATTACTATCCACCCACAGCGGGTAAAAGGGAAACAGGTGCAAATCCTGTACGATCTCGTCACTGTAAGCAGGGAGTGCAGCATATTTTGTCAAAAGGACAAACCACTGAGAAATCGGGAAGGTTATATGCTGTGTAATGATCTGTAAGTCAGGAAACCTGCCGGTTATTGGTACAGGAATCACATTCCAAACCACGAGTAATTGGTCGTACTGAAAATCCCCTAAAGAGAAATCCATGGGTATTTTTCGCCATTACTCCGCCTGTCTATTTGATAAGCGGTGTTTTTTTGTTATGCGTGAAAAAACAATTAGAAGCTGGTTTCTGTTCCTTCTTATTTAATAAAATAAAACAGAGATGAAACAACATCTCAGGAGGAGAAAGCATGAAAAAACCAGTAGCATTATTGATGACCGCAGCACTCTGCGCAACACTGCTTGCAGGCTGTGGCAGCACGAACACCCCTGCAGCGACAGAGACTGCCCAGACAGAATCAGTAGAAACCACTGCTGCAGAAACTGCAGCAACAGAGGAGACCGAGCAGGCTGCTCAGGAAACTGAGACCGAAGCAGAGGATGATGAGGAGGATTACACCACGGGAGACGCATCCTTAGATAATGTTCGTAATCAGGATGAAATTGGTGAAAAAGAACTGTTAGTAGCAAGTTTTGGCACCAGCTTTAACGACAACCGCAGACTGACCATTGGCGCAATTGAGAATGCAATGGAGAAAGCATTCCCAGATTATTCTGTACGCCGTGGTTTCACCGCACAGATTATCATTGACCATGTAGAGAGACGGGACGGTATCCACATTGATAATATGGATGAGGCACTGGAGCGTGCTATCAACAACGGCGTAAAGACTCTGGTGGTACAACCCACCCATCTGATGAATGGTTTAGAGTACGAAGAGCTGACCGGTCAGCTTGCTGAGTATGCAGATTCCTTCGAGCAGATTGCAGTAGGTGAGCCTCTGCTGACCAGCGATGATGATTTTAACCGTGTCATGAAAGCCATCGTAGAGGCAACTGCAGAGTACGATGATGGTGAGACCGCTATCTGCTTTATGGGACATGGTACCGAGGCTGCCTCCAACGAGGTTTACGGCAAAATGCAGGATTTATTAAAGGCAAACGGCTATGATAACTACTATGTGGGAACCGTTGAGGCAGAGCCTTCCTTAGAGGATGTGCTGACTGCTGTACAGGCTGGCGATTACAAAAAGGTTATTCTGGAGCCTCTGATGATTGTTGCCGGTGACCATGCAAACAACGATATGGCTGGTGACGAGGAGGGTTCCTGGAAAACCGAGTTCGAGAATGCCGGTTATGAAGTAACCTGCATCCTTCGCGGTCTTGGCGAGCTGCCTGAGATTCAGCAGATTCTTGTTGAGCATGCACAGAAAGCCATCGATTCTTTAAACTAAGGATTAGGAATACATTACAATGAAACAATTTACAAAACGTACAATTGCCACGTTATGCGTGATGGTGCTTTTGTTGGCAGGATGCGGCAGCAATGCCGCATCAACTGCAGAGACAGAAAGTGCCGTGATGGAAACTGCGGTTGCAGAGACAGAAACAACAGCAGAAACAGAGAAAAGTGGAACCGAGACCGCAGAGAGTGCATCCGCAGACGACCAGATTGCAACTGCTGCGGAAATGACAACACCGGAGGATGTGGTGGAGGACTGGATGCAGCCCATCAATGGAAACCAGATTCAGGATGGCGTTTATGACATCAAGGTGGATTCCAGTTCCAGCATGTTTAACATCCTGGACTGCCAGCTTTTGGTGCAGGACGGCAATATGACCGCAGTGATGACCATGAGCGGAACCGGTTACCTGTATCTCTATATGGGTACGGGGGAGGAAGCTGTCCAGGCATCGGAGGATACCTATATTCCTTATAAAGAAAACGCCGAGGGTGCCCACACCTACACCGTTCCCGTGGAGGCACTGGACAAAGGAATTGCCTGTGCCGCTTTCAGCAAGAATAAAGAGAAATGGTATGACCGTACCCTGGTATTCCGTGCAGATTCCCTGCCCACCGGGGCTTTTGCCAAAGGAATGATTTCGGCACCGGAGGATTTGGACCTGGCAGACGGTACTTATGAAGTGGAAGTTACCTTAACTGGCGGTTCTGGAAAAGCCAGTGTGGCATCCCCTGCAAAAATTACGGTTTCCGATGAAAAAATCCAGGCAACCATCATATTCAGCAGTGCCAATTATGACTACGTGCTGGTGGATGGAGAGAAATACTTGAACGAGGCAACAGAGGGCAATTCTACCTTTACCATTCCGGTATCCGGCTTTGACTGGAAAATGCCCGTGACCGCAGACACCACTGCCATGAGTACTCCTCATGAAATCGATTATTCCCTGTATTTTGACAGTGCCACCATCACGGAGGTACAGGAATGACATTTTTAAGACCGGTGGACAGAAGGCTTAGGTACGGGCTTTCTGTCGCTGGTCTGTTTCTGTTTTTATTCTGTTTCTGTACAGGCTGCGGGGCAAAACAAGAAACAACTCTTTCAGAAGAAAACGTTATCCGGGAGACCGGAGAAAGCACCGTAGAATCTGTCACCTGGTCAGAGCTTGCCCCGGAGGGAGAGATTCCGGTGGAGGATGCCACGCTGTTTCAAATTGACACCTATTCTCAGGGATATCGTCTGATGACACTGGGGGAAGAGAGAGGACAGCAGGAACAGTATCTGGTGGTACCGGAGGACGCACCCATTCCCACAGAAGTTCCGGAAAATGTGACAGTTCTGCGCCAGCCCTTAGACCAGATTTATCTGGTATCCACTTCGGTTATGGATTTAGTCTGTGCCTTGGATGGACTGGAAAATGTTCAGTTTACCGGCACGGAGACAAACGGCTGGTATGTGGAGGAGGCGAAAGCCGCCCTGGAGGATGGCAGTCTGGTCTATGCGGGAAAATACAGCGCACCGGACTATGAACTTTTACTGTCCGGAGGCTGTGATCTTGCCATTGAAAATACCATGATTTTCCATTCCCCGGAGGTGACGGAGCAGCTGCAGAAATTGGGGATTCCCACTCTGGTGGAGTATTCCAGCTATGAGAAAAGCCCTTTGGGACGGCTGGAATGGCTGAAGCTGTACGGTACCCTTCTGGGAAAAGAAGAGCAGGCGGCAGCTTATTTTGAGAAACAGAAGGAACTCGCCCTGTCCGCCTGTCAGGAAAGCACAGGAAAAAGTGTGGCATTTTTTTATCTGACTGCCAACGGTGGGGTGAACGTGCGGAAAAGCAACGACTATATCGCCACCATGATTCAGTGGGCAGGGGGAACTTATCTACCGGATGTCTCGGTTCTGCCACCGGATGAAAATGCACTTTCCACCTGCAATATCCAGATGGAGGCTTTTTATGAAAGTGCCAGAGATGCCGATATTCTGATTTACAATAGTACCATTGAGGGAGAACTTGCCACGCTGGAAGATTTACTGGCAGAGAATCCCCTCCTTGCGGATTTCAAAGCGGTAAAAGAGGGAAAGGTCTGGTGTTCCCGGAAAAGCATGTTCCAGAAATCCACTGGAATTGCCCGGATTTTACTGGATTTTCAGGAAATGTTTGGAGAGAACCCCGGAGACAAATTGACCTATTTTTACCGACTAAAATAGAGAAAGGGTAGTGTGAAAGGTAAGGTTATTCAATGACAGCACAAAAAAGACAACTGCGCTATGGCATGGGATTTTTTCTGTTAATTCTCTGCCTTTGCCTTTTCTTTGTCATCAACGTAATCGTGGGAAGTGTGAAAATTTCCCTGTCTGATATCGGGCAGATTCTTCTGCATCACACTGACGGGGTGGAGGGCTCCGTCATTATCCGGGACATCCGTCTGCCCAGGATACTTGCTGTCATTTTTTTAGGGGGAGCGTTGTCCGTGGCTGGATTTCTGCTCCAGACCTTTTTCGGAAACCCCATCGCAGGACCTTATGTTCTGGGAATTTCTTCCGGGGCAAAGCTGATGGTGGCACTTACCATGGTGTTTCTGTTAAGCAAAGGTTTCCGCATCAGTTCCTTTGGCATGATTCTGGCAGCTTTTGCCGGTTCCATGCTGGCGATGGGCTTTGTGCTGGCAGTTTCTATGAAAGTCCCCAACATGTCTATGCTGGTAATCTGCGGTGTGATGATTGGCTATGTCTGTTCTGCGATTACCGAGTTTGTCATTACCTTTGCCGATGATTCCAATATTATCAACCTTCATAGCTGGTCCCAGGGCAGCTTTTCCGGCATGAGCTGGGACAAAGTGAAGGTCATGGTTTTCTGGGTAACCCTTACCATGGTATTTTGTTTTCTTCTGTCCAAACCTATTTCTGCCTACCAGATGGGGGAGTCCTATGCCCAGAGCATGGGTGTCAATATCCGACTGCTGCGGGTGGTTCTGATTCTGCTGTCCAGTCTGTTATCTGCCTGTGTGACAGCCTTTGCAGGACCTATATCCTTTGTAGGAATCGCAGTTCCCCATCTGATGAAAAGTCTTTTCGGTACGGCAAAGCCTATCCTTATGATTCCGGCATGTTTCCTGGGAGGGGCAGTGTTCTGCCTGTTCTGTGATGTGCTGGCGAGGTGGCTGTTTGCCCCTACGGAAATCTCCATCAGCCCCATTACCGCAGTGATTGGAGCGCCCATTGTCATTTACATGATGGTTCATCGCAGAAGAAGGACAGGAGGAATGGAGGCATGACAGATCAGAACAGGACAGGACAGTTACTGCAATTAACCCATCTCGCCGTGGGTTACGGCAGGAGGATGGTGCTGGGGGATTTGTCCCTGGAACTCCAGCCGGGAGAACTGGTGATTTTAATCGGGCAGAACGGTTCCGGTAAATCGACCTTATTGAAAACCCTGTGTGGGCAGCTACAGCCTTTGGAGGGAGAACTTCTTCTCACGGGAAAACCCTTGCAAAAACTCTCCGGCAATGAGATAGCCAGAAGGCTTTCCGTGGTTCTCACCGGACGGCTGCGCCCGGAGCTGATGACCTGTGAGGATGTGGTTGCCACCGGACGCTATCCCTATACCAACCGGTTAGGTTTTTTGTCGGAAACCGACAAGGGAAAAGTCCGTGAGACAATGGAGCTGGCGCAGGTGACGGAGCTGGCGAATCAGGATTTTGAACAAATCAGCGATGGACAGAGACAGCGGGTGTTGTTGGCAAGGGCGCTTTGCCAGGAGCCGGAGGTGATTCTGCTGGATGAACCCACTTCCTTTCTGGACATCCGTCACAAGCTGGAATTTCTCCACATGCTGAAGGAACAGGCGAAGCAGAAACAGATTGGCGTGTTAATGTCCCTCCATGAACTGGATTTGGCACGGAAATTTGCAGACCGGGTCATCTGTGTCAAAAATCAACAGGTGCAGAATATTGGAACGCCGGCTGCGATACTGAAGGATACTTACATCGAACAGCTCTTTGATATGAAACCTGGTATGTTATCCGCACTGGAAAATCAGGAAACACCACAGCAGACTTATGTATTTAAGGGTACTCAGAAACTACGCTGTGGGTTTACCACGGGAACCTGTGTCACAGCGGCGGCAGGGGCGGCAGCACGGATGCTCCTCACCGGGCATCCACAGGAATCCATCCGCATTACCGTTCCCAAGGGAACCACGCTGGAACTGCCCATTGAGGATATCAGTTACCCCAGTGAAACCAGTGTTCGTTGTGCCGTGCGGAAGGACGCGGGGGATGACCACGATGTGACCAACCAGCTTTTGGTGTATGCCACAGTGGAACGGATTCCCCAGGGCATCGAGATTCTGGGTGGAAAAGGGGTAGGCAGAGTTACCAGGGCAGGCTTAGACCAGCCCGTGGGAGAGGCTGCCATCAACAGTGCTCCCCGCAGCCAGATTGCCGCCCAGCTTTTGCGGGTGGGAGCAGAACTGGAATATGAAGGTGGTTTCCGGGTTACCGTGGAGATCCCGGAAGGGGAAGAGGTGGCGAAGAAAACCTTCAATCCCCGTCTGGGCATTGAGGGCGGTATTTCCATTCTGGGAACCAGCGGCATTGTAGAGCCCATGAGTGAACAGGCACTCATCGAAACCATCCGCACAGAAATGCGGATGAAAACAGCAGACGGTGGGAAGGAAATCCTGCTGACACCGGGAAATTACGGCAGAGATTACGCCCATGACACCTGGGGCATTGATCTGGAAAAGGGAATCAAGTACAGCAATTTTTTGGGGGATACCCTGGACATGGCGTATGAGTTCCAGGTGGAAAGCATCCTCCTGATCGGGCATATCGGAAAGCTGGTCAAGGTGGGCAGTGGAGTGATGAACACCCATTCCCGGTGGGCGGATGCCAGGATGGAAACCCTGTGCGCCTGCTGCGTAGAAGCAGAAGTAGATACATCATTATTGCCCAACGTGTTAGGCAGTATTTCCACGGAGGAGGCATTGGCTGTTCTGAAAGAGGCAGACTGCCTGGAACCGGTGATGCAGAGGCTCCTTACCCGGATTATGAGCCACCTCCGTCACAGAGCCTACGAGGGACTGGATATCGATGTGATTCTCTTTTCCAGTGATTTCGGAACACTGGCAGTTTCAGAACATGCAAGGGAAAAGGTGGAACGGTTATGCAGATCTTGATGATTCGCCATGGTCAAACCTTGGGCAATCTGGAAAAACGTTATATCAGCAGTACGGACGAACCACTGTGTCCCCAGACCTGCCAGCTTTTGGAGTCTTATTTTCAACAGAGAAAAAAAGAGCCGGTAATGGAAAATCTCCATCTCTATGTCAGCCCCTGGAAACGCTGTATCCAGACCGCCGACTATCTGTTTCCCGGTTATAGGCAACAGCTGGTACCGGATTTCAGGGAATGTGATTTCGGCTTATGGGAAGGGAAAAATTACCGGGAACTGGCGGAAGATATCATGTATCAGAATTGGATTGACAGCGGAGGAACCCTGCCTTTTCCAGGAGGAGAATCCAGAGAAATGTTCACCAAAAGGTGCTGTGATGCCTTTCTGGAAATCATGGAAAAGGAAAGGCCGTCCGGGACAGAGAAAAAATTGTGCTTTGTCGTCCACGGGGGTACGATTATGGCACTGGGAGAGCGGTTTTCCATGTCGGGAAAAGGTTATTATGATTACCAGGCGGCGCCTCTTTGCGGGTATTGGTTTGTCTGGGATGAGGAACGGAGGGTGTTCACCGGAGAAAAAGAATGGAAACTGGGTGATACCTGGATCGTTTAGAAAGTACGGAACAGTTGGAAAGGATGAGTCGGATGGTTCATTTTGTGGGAGCAGGACCTGGCGCAGTGGATTTAATCACGGTGCGGGGACAGCAGTTATTACAGCAGGCGGATGTGATTATCTATGCAGGTTCTTTGGTAAATCCTCAGCTTTTACAGTGGAAAAAGGAAAGCTGTCAGGTTTATGACAGTGCCTATATGACGCTGGAGGAAGTGATTGCCGTCATGGAGCAGGCGGAGACAGAGGGCAAACAGACAGTGCGTCTGCATACCGGCGACCCTAGTATTTACGGGGCAATCCGGGAACAGATGGACATTCTGGAGGCAAAGGGCATTGCCTTTACAAGCTGTCCGGGGGTAAGCTCCTTCTGTGGGGCGGCGTCTGCACTGAACCTGGAATATACCCTGCCGGGGATTTCCCAGTCGGTGATTTTAACCCGGATGGAAGGGGCGACAAAAGTGCCGGAGCAGGAGCAGATTGAAAAACTGGCGGCACACCGGACCACCATGGTGCTGTTTTTAAGCACCGGCATGCTTTCCCGGTTGACGGAGAGACTGACAGCCGGGGGTTATCCACCGGACACGCCTGCCGCCCTTGTATACAAGGCAACCTGGGCGGATGAGAAAAAAATCGTGGCAACCTTAGAAACCTTGCCGGAACTTGCAAAAAAGGCGGGAATCACCAAGACGGCACTCATCATTGTGGGGGATGTGGTAGGAAAAAGCGGCTATGAGAAATCCCGGCTTTATGCGGCGGATTTTTCCACCGAATATCGAAAGGCATCGAAATGAAGGTTTCTGTGATTGGATTTACCCTGCCGGGGCTGCGGCTGGCGTTACAGATTGGAGAATTCTATGTACAGGAGGGAAACCATGCCCATTCCGTAAAGGTATTCTGTGGAAGCCGGAGCTGCTATGAGCGGTTTGAGACAGAAAAACTGTCGGAGGTGACCAACACTCCGGAACTTGTTAAAGATTCCCTACGGGTCTGGGCAGGGAGAGAATTTTCCAGGGCAGACCTTCTGATTTTTGTGGGAGCGGCTGGCATCGCCGTCCGGGGGATTGCCCCTTTTGTAAAAGACAAAAAGACAGACCCCGCCGTGCTGGTGTGTGATGAAAAGGGACAGTTTGTGATTCCCATTCTTTCCGGACATCTGGGGGGAGCAAACGCCTGTGCCATCTGGCTGGCGGAGAGACTACAGGCCACTCCGGTACTGACCACTGCCTCGGATGTGGAGGGGAAACTTGCCCTGGATGTATGGGCAAAGCAACAGGAACTGTTTATTACCGATCGAAACAAAATCAAGGAAAGAGAATCGGCGCTGTTGCGGGGAGAGCCTATTTCCATTCTGGTGGAGGATTCCATTACGGACATGGAAAACCTTTCCCATTTGCCGGAGGGCATCCAGCTTTTTTCCAGTCAGGAGCTTGCCCGGTGGAACGGACAGCAAAACAAAATCCGAATCGGCGTGTACTCTTCCGGGGAAACCGATGCCCTCTGGCTGATTCCCAGAAATCTTGTAATTGGAATCGGATGCCGCAGGGGCAAATCCTTTATGGCAATTGAAAAGGCAGTGACAAAGCTTTTCCGCCAGAGAAAGCTGCCTCTGGAGGCAGTACGGGTGGTGGCATCCATCGACCGGAAAGCGGAGGAGGCGGGAATCTGTGAATTTGCAACATTCCATCACCTTCCCTATCGCTGTTATACTGCCCAGGAGCTGCAGCAGGTGGAGGGAACCTTTCAACACTCTGACTTTGTGGAACAGACGGTGGGCATCGACAACGTGTGTGAGCGGGCAGCACTGCGGGCACTGCAAGAGGACGAGGCATTTACCGGAAAACAGTTAATCATTGAAAAACAGGCGGCAGATGGAATTACCCTTGCCGTTGCTTTAGGAACAAGGAGGCTGACCTTTGGGTAAAATCTTTGTAGTGGGAATCGGACCGGGCAACCGGGCGCAAATGACAATCCAGGCACAGGATGTGTTATGGCAGTGTGATGTGATTGTGGGTTATACGGTCTATGTGGAGTTAATCAAAAAAGCCTTCCCGGAGGAAAACTTTCAACAGAAAGAGTTTCTTGCCACACCCATGAGGAAGGAGACAGACCGGTGCCGCCTGGTTTTTGAGGAGGCAGGGAAGGGAAAAAGCGTGGCACTGGTATGCAGCGGGGATGCGGGAGTCTACGGACTTTCCGGACTGATTCTGGAATTGTCAGAGCAGTTTCCCAAGGTGGATATCGTGGTGGTTCCCGGAACCACCGCAGCTCTCACCGGAGCGGCCGTTCTTGGTGCCCCTCTGATTCACGACTTTGCCTTAATCAGTCTGAGCGATTTAATGACCCCTCTTGCCAAAATCGAAAACCGCATCCGCCATGCCGCCCAGGGAGATTTTGTCATGGTCCTTTACAATCCTTCCAGCAAAAAGAGGGGGGACTATCTGCAGAAAGCCTGTGACTGGATGCTGGACTATTGTTCCCCGGATACCATATGTGGTCTGGTGGAAAACATCGGACGGGAGGGGGAGCGTTACGAACTCTGCACGTTAAAAGAGTGCCGGGATAAAAAGGTGAATATGTTTACCACCGTCTTTATCGGCAACTCCCAGACCCGTATCATCAACGGAAAAATGGTTACACCCAGAGGGTATCAGTTATGATGACAGTTTCACCCAAAAACATTTTGATCTTCGGAGGAACCAGCGAAGGAAGGATTCTCACGGAAAAGCTGGCAGCCAGAGGCTTTTCCTGCAATGTGTGTGTGGCAACGGACTACGGCGAACAGATATTGGAGCAGGATGCTGGACTTGCAGAGGAATTAAGAAAAAGGGTGTCCGTCCACACCGGACGCATGGACAAAGAACAGATGTGCGCATGGATGAAGGAACATACCTTTTCCTGCGTCATCGATGCTACCCATCCATACGCTGTGGAAGTGACGGAAAATATCCGTCAGGCGGCACAGGAAATCCACTTGCCCTATTATCGACTGCTCCGGTCAATAAAGGGTACAGAGGAAGAAGAGCCTTTCGTCCATAAAGTGGCAGAGTTATCCCAGGCGGTGGCTTATCTGGAAAAGCAGACCGGTGCCATTTTTCTCACCACAGGCAGTAAGGAAATCCATGCCTTCACGGAGGGGATTTCCGACAGAACCCGGCTCTATGTGCGGATGCTGCCAAATCCCACCTTCATTCAACAGGTATTGGATGCGGGCGTTCCCGCCAGCCACCTTTTTGCCATGCAGGGGCCTTTTTCCGTGGAAATGAATCTTGCCATGCTCCACCAGAGCCATGCGGCGTTTCTGGTGTCCAAGGAGAGCGGAAAAGCGGGAGGCTATGAGGAAAAGCGGGAGGCTGCAAGACAGGCGGGAATTTCCATGGTGGTTCTTACCAGACCGGAGGAATCCGGATATTCCCTGGAGGAAATTTTGCAGCGGCTGGAGGAAGGAGGTTTCCCGGAGCAGGAATCCGGTGTGGCTGGTGGAAAACGGGAACCTTCTGATAAGAAGGACAGTCTCCGTCAGCTGCCCTCTATCACTCTGGCAGGAATCGGCATGGGAAATTACGCCGGAATGACGGGAGAGGTACAGGACTGCATCCGGAAGGCAGATTTACTCATTGGAGCGAAACGGATGTTAGAGGCTGTCAGCCCGTCAGAAAATTCCCGCGCCGTCCGTTTCTCTGCCTATATGCCGGAGGAAATCCTGACCTGTATCCGGGAAACCACAGCAGAATGGGAAGATGCTAAGAAACGCCACATCGTGATACTGTTATCCGGGGATACCGGCTTTTACAGTGGTGCCAGCACCTTAGGTCAAAAGCTGATCCAGGCAGGATATTCTTACCAGATCTTTCCGGGTATCAGCTCCGTGTCTGCCTTTGCCGCCCGGTTAAAGGTGGACTGGCAGGATGCAGCACTGCTTAGCTGCCACGGGCGCAGCTGTGATGTGTTACGTTCCGTTTTTATCCGGCATCGGGTGTTTGTGCTTGCGGCAGGAGCCGACACGGTGCGGGAGGTGGCAGAGCGATGTCTCGCCTATGACATGACGGAAGTGACTTTTGTTGCAGGCAGTAACCTTGGCTACCCGGAAGAACAGATTCTGTCCGGAACCCCTCAGGAATTTCTGGATTTTGACCAGAAGGGGAACACCATCCTCTATATTGAAAATCCCCAGCCGGAGCAGTTTTCCAATGGAATTGCAGATAGGGAACTGGAACGGGGAAAGGTACCTATGACAAAAGAGGAAGTGCGTGCCATCTCCGTAGCAAAGCTGGCGCTGTTACCGGACAGCATTGTCTATGACATTGGTGCCGGAACGGGCTCAGTCACCATCGCCTGCGGCCGAGCCGTGCCGGAGGGTCAGGTGTATGCCATTGAGAAAAATCCGGAGGCAGTGGAGCTGTTAAAGAGTAACCGGAAAAAGTTAAAGGCATCCAATGTGACCATTATTCCCGGAGCAGCACCGGAGGCACTGGAAAATCTGCCCGCCCCCACCCATGCGTTTTTAGGGGGGACCGGAGGAAATCTGGCAGAGATTGTTACCCTGTTATTTCAGAAAAATCCCCAGATCCGCATTGTCATCAATGCCATTTCCATAGAGACTGTCAGTGCGCTCCAACAGCTTACCAGACAGCCGGGACTGGAGTCAGAAATGGTTACCGTCACCGTAGCCAGAACCAGAGAGGTGGGCAGCTATCACCTGATGACGGGGGAAAATCCCATCTGGATTGTGACGCTGTACCAGAAAGGAAACTAAGCCTGTGAACATACCACGTTTTATGATTGCCGCTGCCTCCAGCGGGAGCGGCAAAACTACCATCACCTGCGGGCTGCTGGAATGTATGAAACGCCGGGGACTGCATCCTGTTTCCTTTAAGTGCGGTCCTGACTATATTGATCCCATGTTTCACCAGACGGTATTGGGAGTTCCTTCCCGTAATCTGGATTTATTTTTTACGGAGGAGAAACAGACCAGAAGGCTGATGGCACATGGCTGTAAAGGAGGAGACTATACCCTGCTGGAAGGTGTCATGGGGTATTATGACGGTCTGGGCATTACCTCTACCCAGGCATCCTCCTACGACCTGGCAAGGGTTACCCGTACCCCTGTGCTTTTGGTAGTAAACGCCAGAGGCATGAGTCTTTCCATTGCGGCACTGTTGAAGGGCTTTCTTACCTACCGCAATGACCATAATATTCGTGGCATTTTGTTAAACCAGACCACAGAGAGGGTTTTTCAGCAGCTATCTCCCCTGTTGGAAAAAGAGATGGGCGTACCGGTGTTCGGGTATCTTCCGGTGTTAAAGGACTGCCGGATGGAAAGCCGCCATCTGGGGTTGTTACTGCCGGAGGAAATTGAGGGACTGCAGGAGAAAATTGGAAGGATTGCGGACAAGCTGGAGGAATGTGTGAAGCTGGATGCCCTGTTTTCCATGGGAGAACAGGCAGAGGAACTGAAATCGGAGGGGGAGTCCGTGTCCGTCCATCCCACAGGGATTTCTTCTGAGGAAAAGAAAACACGGATTGCAGTGGCAAAGGATGCGGCGTTCCGGTTTTACTATGCAGATAATCTGGAACTGTTGGAAGAACTGGGTGCGGAACTGGTGTTCTTTTCTCCGCTACAGGACAGGACACTGCCGGAAAACTGTGATGGCTTACTGCTGGGAGGGGGCTATCCGGAGCTTTATCTGGAGCAGTTGTCGGAAAACGAAACTATGCGGATCTCCATCCGGCAGGCCATCCGTTCCGGGATGCCTTATCTAGCAGAGTGCGGTGGTTTCCTGTATCTCCATGAGCGTATGCAGACCAAAGATGGAAGGAAAAGTTTTCCCATGGTGGGAGTTTTCCCGGGTGAACCCTGGAATAAAGGAAAGCTGGGGTGCTTTGGCTATATTACGCTGGAAAGTGAGGTGACGGAGCGTGCCATGTTGGCAGGCATGAAAGCCCATGAATTCCACTATTATGACAGTCCGGACAACGGATGTGCCGTGACAGCGAAAAAGCCTGGAAGTGACAGACAGTGGCAGGCACTTCATGTGACAGAACATTCTGTGGCAGGCTTTCCCCACCTGTATTACCAGTCAAAACCGGATTTCGTCCGGTGGTTTTTGGAGCAGTGTAAGAAATGATAATGTTACAGCAAGCATTACAGGAGATTCGTCCTGTGGATGAAGAAAAGATAGCACAGGCGCAGAAAGCCTGGGACAATATTGCAAAACCTCTGCACAGTCTTGGAAAACTGGAGACTCTGGTGAGCCAGATGGCAGGAATTTACGGAAATCTGACCTTTTCCATTGAAAAAAAGGGACTACTGATTTTCTGCGCCGACAACGGCGTGGTGGAGGAAGGGGTCAGCCAGACCGGACAGGAGGTGACTGCGATGGTGGCAGAAAACTTCGTAGATGCCCAGTCCTGTGCCGCCATCATGTGCAAAAGAGCAGGAGTCACCATCCGCCCCATCGACATCGGCATGGTTAAGGACACCCAACGGGTGGAAAAGCGGAAGGTGCGCTACGGAACCCGGAATATGGCAAAGGAGCCAGCCATGACCAGAGCAGAAGCGGTGGAAGGAATGGAAACCGGCATCCGGCTTGTGCAGGAAATGAAAGAACAGGGTTACCAGATTCTTGCCATCGGCGAAATGGGGATCGGCAACACCACCACCAGCAGTGCCATGACCAGTGTACTGCTGGGACTTCCTGTGGAGGAAGTGACGGGGCGGGGAGCCGGGCTTTCCGATGAGGGACTTGCCCGGAAAAAGGCGGTGATTCAGAACGCCATTTCCCTTCATCACCCTAATCCCGAAGACGCCATCGATGTGCTGGCAAAGGTGGGAGGTCTGGATATTGCGGGGATGGCAGGGGTGTGCATCGGGGGTGCCTATTACGGAATCCCCGTGGTGTTAGATGGTTTTATCGCCAAGACAGCCGCCCTTACCGCCGTAAGGAGCAATCCTCTGGTACGGGGGTATTTGTTGCCGTCCCATCGCTCCGCGGAGGGGGCGGATGCCCTTCTGGCGAAAGCGTTGTCCTTAGACTCGATTCTGGATGGCAATTTCTGTCTGGGGGAGGGTTCCGGTGCCGTGGCACTGTTTCCTCTATTGGATATGGGTGTCTCCATTTTTCAGGAAATGGGTACCTTTGAACAGCACCAGATTACACCCTATGTTTCTTATGAAAAAAAGGGAGACCGCTTATGATTGTGTTGATTACCGGAGGCAGTGGAAGTGGAAAATCAGCCTTTGCCGAGGAGACGGTGATGGGATTGGGGGCGTTTCCCCGGTACTATATCGCCACCATGGATTGTCTGGATGTGGAAACCAGACAGCGTATTTCCAGACATCGGAAGATGCGGGAGGGAAAATCCTTCACCACTCTGGAACAGCCGGTGCATCTGGAACAGTGTGTGTTGCCTCAAAGGGGAGTAGCATTGGTAGAATGTATTTCCAATCTGGTTGCCAACGAACGCTATTCGCCGAAGGGCTTTGCCCGGGAAAATCCGCTGGGAGAACTGCCTGCCCATCTTTTTCAGGGCATCCGGAAACTTGCCAGTCAGTGTGAACATCTGGTCATTGTGAGTAACGAGGTGGGAAGTGACGGCATCGCCTACGATGACAGCACCATGGAATACATCCGTATCATGGGAACAGTCCATGCAGGGCTTGCGATGATGGCAGAGGAGGTCTACGAGGTGGTGTACGGGATTCCTCTGCGGACGAAATAGAACAGGACGGAGTTTTTAATGAAAAACCTATTGGAAGGCATGGTGATAGCCTTTGCCATGTACAGTAAAATTCCCATGCCACGGGTGGAATGGAAAAAAGAAAATATGCGGTATGCCATGTGCTTTTTCCCACTGGTAGGAGCAGTTATCGGCGTGCTTGTCTCTCTCTGGAAGGGGATGCAGGAGCAGTTTGCCTTTGGAACGCTGCTGTTTGCCTGTATCGGGGCGGTGATACCGGTGCTGGTGACCGGAGGTATCCATCTGGACGGCTTTCTGGACACCGTGGATGCCCTCAGTGCCTACGCCTCCCAGGAAAAGCGGCTGGAGATTCTGAAAGACCCCCACACCGGCGCCTTTGCCATTATTTTCTGCGGGGTGTACTTTGTGACCACTGTGGGAATCTATTCGGATTTATCCCGTGAGGGAATCTGGATGGTGGGACTGGGCTTTGTGTTCTCCCGGATTTTAAGCGGGATATCCGTTGCCTGGTTTCCCTGTGCCAAAAACAGCGGGCTGGCAGCCACTTTTGCGGCACAGGCAGATGAAAAACGGGTGCGGATTGTTTTAGCGGTGGAGGCAGTCTGTGTTTTGATAGGGATGCTTGCACGTTCCCCGGTGAAAGGGATTGTGATGGCAGGCACCGGACTGGCAGTGTGGCTGTACTACCGGCAGATGTCCCAGAAGAAATTCGGCGGCATTACCGGGGATCTGGCAGGCTGGTTTCTCTGCATGGCAGAGCTTTTTATGGCGGTTTCCGTCTGGGTAATGGAGGGTATCTTTTTATGGTAATTTTGGTAACAGGCGGTGCATTTCAGGGAAAAACCACCTATATCCGGGAACAGTTATGGAAGGATTCCATGGAGCTGGTGGAGGGGGAAAACTGGGAACCTGAGGGAGTTTCCCATTCCTTTGCTGTGAACCATCTGGAACGCTGTATCCGCAGGCAGTTAGCGGAAGGAAAAAGCCAGGAGGAAATTCTGGAAGGGCTTTTACAAGCGGCACAAGGTCAGGAGGATGTTATCTGGGAAATCCGAGAAATCGGCTGTGGAATTGTGCCCATGGAAAAAGAGGACAGAAGATGGCGGGAGGTAACGGGACGAATCGGCTGTGAGCTTGCAGACAGGGCCGACCAGGTTTACCGCGTCATCAGTGGAATCGGAGTGAGGATAAAAGGGTGATGCGTTTCATACAATGGTGGGGATTTTCTTTATGTGGAGTAATCTTGGGGGTACTTCTGGATTTTTGCTTCGGTGACCCGGCAGTTTCCTGGCATCCCATCTGTCTCATCGGAAATCTGATTTCCTTCACCCGGAAGAAACTGCGGGATCCGATTGATAGGAAATTTTCCGATGCCAGGGAACGGGAGGAGAAAAACAAAGCAGAATTTCGTGGAGGAATCTGGTTAGTCCTAATTGTAGTTTCTGTCAGCACTCTGCTCCCCAGTGGGATTCTGGTGCTTGCCTACGCGCTTCATCCAGTATCAGGGGTTATCGTGGAAGGAATTTTCTGCTGGTTCCTTCTGGCAACGAAATGTCTGAAACAGGAAAGCACCAACGTGAAACGGGCATTGACAGAGGAAGGACTACAAGCCGGGCAAAAGGCTGTGGCACGGATTGTGGGACGGGACACAGCGGTTTTAGACAAGCAGGGTGTCATCAAAGCGGCGGTGGAGACTGTGGCGGAAAACAGCTCTGACGGCTGTATCGCCCCTTTGTTTTATATGCTGTTAGGAGGGGCACCCCTGGGCTTTTTCTATAAAAGCATCAACACCATGGATTCCATGGTGGGCTATCGGAATGAAACCTATAGGTATTTCGGACGGGCGGCTGCCAAAACGGACGATGTAGTGAATTTTATTCCCGCCCGGATTTCAGCCCTGTTGTTGGTGGCGTCTGCAGTACTTTGTGGTTATTCTGCCTCCAACGCCTGGCGGATTTTCAAACGGGACAGGAGAAAACACGCCAGCCCCAACTCTGCCCAGACGGAGAGTGCCATGGCTGGCGCCCTGGGGATACAGTTAGCCGGGGATGCTTGGTACTTCGGGGAACTTCACAAAAAAGAAACCATCGGGGACGCCCTGCGGGAAATTGAGCCGGAGGACATTGACTGCGCCAACCGGATTTTGTATGGGATGGTGGTGCTGGGAACGGTACTTGGCGTTCTGTTGAAAGGATGTGTGTTAGTATGTATGAGCACGGCGGGAATCTTACCCCCTATCTGAGGAAAAACCAACCGGAATCCTGGATTGATTTTTCTGCCAATATCAACTGTCTGGGCATGCCGGAAAAGGTAAAACAGGCGGCGGTGCAGGGAGTGCTTGACAGTTTCCATTATCCAGACCCTGGATACAATCGACTCGTTGAGTCAATCAGTCAATCCATATCAGTCAATGAAAACTGGATTCTCTGTGGCAACGGTGCGGCAGAGCTGATTTATGATGTCCTGCGGGTTCTAAATCCCGGAAGGGCACTGTTGGCGGCTCCCGGATTTTTTGAATACGAACAGGCTCTACATAGCGTAAAGTGTGAGATAATCCATGACCCTTTACAGGAAAAAGAAGGTTTTTTGTTGACTTCATCCTTTCTGGAGACCTTACAGGAAACGCCGGGAGTGGAACTGTTGATTCTCACCAATCCCAACAACCCAACCGGATGTCTGATTCCTCCGGAACTATTACATGAAATCCTGGAAATCTGCCAGAAAAAAGATATCTGGTTTCTGCTGGATGAATGTTTTCTGGATTTTACAGAAAATTACCCGGAAAACTCCCTGATGGGACAGCTGGAAAACTATCCGAGACTCCTGATACTAAAAGCCTTTACCAAAATGTATGCCATGCCGGGACTGCGGATGGGGTATCTCCTTTGCCGTGACGAGGAGTTTCGGAAAAAGCTGGCAGAATCCAGACAGCCATGGAACGTTTCGGTTCCGGCTCAGGAAGCGGCACTGGCTGCCTTAGGAGAAGAAGAGTTTGTCCGGCAGACCAGAGAATTTCTCAAAAAGGAACGCCTTTTTCTAAAAGAGCAGTTACAACAACTGGGCTTCCGGGTGTATGAGGGAGCTGCAAATTTCCTTTTCTTTTTCTCGGAACTTCCCGACCTTCGTGAGAAACTGCTGCCTTACCACATATTCATCCGGGACTGCGGGAATTTCACCGGACTGGAACAGGGCTATTACCGCATTGCCGTGCGCACCCATGAGGAAAATCTCCGTCTTCTGAGGGCACTGCGGGAACTTTTACAACCAGAAGGGAGGAACATCACATGGCAGTGAAACTGATGGTGCAGGGAACCATGTCCAATGCCGGAAAAAGTCTGGTAGCTGCCGGACTGTGCCGGATTTTTCATCAGGATGGCTACCGGGCAGCCCCTTTCAAATCCCAGAATATGGCATTAAACTCCTATATTACGAAAGAAGGTCTGGAGATGGGCAGGGCACAAGTGATGCAGGCGGAGGCAGCCTGTGTGGAGCCGGTGGCGGCGATGAACCCCATTCTCTTAAAACCCACCAGCGATGTGGGTTCCCAGGTGATTGTCAACGGAAGGAGCATGGGAAACATGCCTGCCAGGGAATACTTTCAGTATAAAAAGAAACTGGTTCCGGTGATTCAGGAAGCACTGGATGCCCTGGACAGAGAATTTGACATTATTGTGATTGAAGGGGCCGGTTCCCCTGCGGAAATAAATTTAAAGCAGAATGACATTGTGAATATGGGCATTGCGAAGATGGCAGATGCTCCTGTACTGTTGGTGGGAGATATCGACAGAGGTGGTGTCTTTGCCCAGCTTTACGGAACCGTGGAACTGTTGGAGCCGGAGGAACGGGCACGGATCAAGGGACTGGTCATCAACAAATTCCGGGGAGATAAAACCATTCTGGATCCCGGTATCACCATGCTGGAGGAAAAGTGCCACATTCCCGTGGTGGGAACCATTCCCTACATGAAGGTGGATTTGGACGATGAGGATTCCCTGGCGGAACGCCTGGAACAGGAAAAAGTCCGGGGAATCGTGGACATTGCCGTGGTTCGTCTGCCCCACATTTCCAATTTTACGGATTTTCATGTGTTGGAGGCGATGCCGGGAGTAACCCTGCGGTATGTGAGCCGTCCCAGAGATTTCAAGCATCCCGATTTAATCATCCTGCCGGGAACCAAAAATACCATCGGCGATTTAAAGGCTATCCGTCAGAACGGCATGGAAGCCTCCCTTTTGAAAGCCTATAAAGAAGGAATTCCAATATTTGGAATCTGCGGCGGTTACCAGATGTTAGGAGACGAAATTACAGACGAGGATGGAACCGAGGGTGGCGGAAGTATCCGTGGCATGAACCTTCTTCCCATGCGGACCAGGTTCATGCCGGAAAAGACCAGACTTCAGGTGAGCGGCTGTTTCGGGGAAGTGGAAGGGGTACTCCATTCTTTGTCCGGCATGAGTTTTGAGGGCTACGAAATCCACATGGGAATCAGTGAATCCCTGGAGGGAGAACGGTTACCCACCCTTTTTCAGAAAGGGCATGCCTACGGCTGTTATGTCCATGGGGTGTTTGATGCCCCCGGCGTTGCAGAAAGACTGGTGGAGACACTGGCAGAAAAAGCCGGGGTTTCCTACGAGCCGGAACAACAGAAAACCTACGCCCAGTATAAGGAAGAACAGTACGAAAAATTGGCAGAGGGATTGCGGGACAACATGGATATGGCGGCAATTTATGAGATGCTAGGGTTAGCTGGAAAAGAAAGGAGAACGCACCATGAGCATTAAACTGGAACAGCTTTCTCCCATGGAGATTGAACGGCGCAGCTTTGCCATCATCGAGGAAGAACTGGCAGAACAGAACATTTACCTTTTACCGGAACAGGCACCCATTATCAAGCGTTGCATCCACACCACTGCGGATTTTGAGTATGCCTCCAGTCTCTGTTTTTCCCAGGATGCCTTGGAAAAAGCCCATACCGCCATCTGTGAGGGAGCCTCGCTGGTGACCGATACCACCATGGCGCTGTCCGGCATCAACAAGCGGGCTTTGGCACAGTTTGGCATCCGGACCTACAATTTCATTGCAGACCCGGACATCGTGGAGAAATCCAGAAAGACAGGCATCACCCGTTCCGCCCTTTCCATGGATAAGGCAGCGCAGATGGATGCCCCCATGATTTATGTCATCGGAAATGCACCCACCGCCCTTATCCGTATCTATGAGCTTTACCGGGAGCAGAAAATCAAACCCGCCCTGGTCATCGGGGTTCCGGTGGGATTTGTGAATGTGGTGCAGTCCAAGGAACTGATTATGGAGACGGATATGCCCTACATCATCGCCAGAGGACGAAAGGGAGGCAGCAATGTGGCGGCTGCCATCATGAACGCCCTGTTGTACCTGGAAAAGCGCCCGGAGTAGCTTGCAGTCTGAATGGGGTTACTTTATAATGAAAACCAGTCGGAGGCATTGGCCCAGAAGGCATAAAAGAGAGGAGAACATTATGGAACAGAAGAAAACAAACAAAAAAGGAATACTCATTGGCGTCATCGCCCTGGTGGTACTGGTGGCAGTCTTTGCTTTTGTGTATAACAGATTTTCTGCAAAACCGGTGCAGGGTGCCAAAGAGCTGACCATCGAGGTAACGGACAACGAAGGTGCCGTCACCAGCTATGATGTGCATACCGATGCGGAATTTCTGCGCCAGGCGATGGAAGAAACCGAGGGTCTGACCTTTGAGGGCACGGAGAGCGAGTATGGTCTGATGGTGGAAACCGTCAATGGTGTTACCGCCGATTACAATAAGGACGGCGCTTACTGGGCATTTTATGTGAATGGGGACTACTGTGAGTACGGTGTTGATTCCCAGCCGGTGCAGGATGGGGAAACCTACGCCATTGTCTACACTGTATACTAGGTTTTTATGGAACAGAAACCGTTAAGCAAAAAGAAAATTACCGTGCAGGATATCGCGTTGGTGGGCATGATGATTGCCACTATTGAGGTTGCCAAAAACGCACTGGCATTTCTGCCAAACGTGGAACTGGTGACCCTGCTGTTTATTCTGTACACCCTTACCTTTGGCTGGAAGGTACTGCTGGTGGTGCCTGCCTTTATCCTGCTGGAGGGCTGCATCTACGGCTTTGGCTTGTGGTGGGTGATGTATCTGTATGTGTGGCCCCTGCTGGTACTCCTCACCTGGCTGTTCCGCCGGGAGGAATCGGTGTGGTTCTGGTGCGTCTTGTCTGGTGCCTTCGGGCTTTGCTTTGGTGCCCTGTGTGCCATTCCCTATTACATCGGAGGCGGTATAGCGGCTGGCTTTAGCTGGTGGGTGTCAGGAATTCCCTACGACATTCTACACTGTATTTCCAATTTTGTGCTGTGCATGGTGCTTTTTAAGCCCTTGCGCAAGGTATTGAAAAAAATTAGTCAATAATGCTCTTGACAAAAGATACCCCCAGGAGGTATATATGATGTATACCCCATAGGGGTATTTTGTCGATATTAAAAACATGCGCAGGAATGAGGTAAGAAAAATGGGATGTAATTGTCACGAAGAAGAAAACGGGCAGCCTAAGCACCGGATTCGGGAGCAGCAGGAAAAAAGGGCATTAATGAACCGCCTCAGCCGTATAGAAGGGCAGATTCGCGGGGTAAAATCTATGATAGAGGAAGAACGTTACTGCGTGGACATTCTCACCCAGGTAGCAGCGGTGCAGGCAGCCTTTAACGGACTGACCAGGGAAATCCTTGCCTCCCATATCAAAGGATGCGTGGTGAAGGATATCCAGGATGGCAATGAGGACGCCGTGGATGAGCTCTGCGAGCTTTTGAAGAAATTGATGCGATAAAGGAGAGGAGAGCAATGCGTAAGAAAGAGACCTATGATGTGACCGGCATGAGCTGTTCTGCCTGCTCCTCCCATGTGGAGAAGGCAGTGAGCAAGCTGGAAGGAATGGATAAAGTCACCGTCAATCTGCTGACAAACAGCATGCAGGTGGAATATGACGAAAACAGGTTAAACAATACCGCCATTGAACAGGCAGTAGAAAAAGCAGGCTATGGTGCAAGCCTCCGCCAGGAAAAGGGAAACGCCGGACAGGGTGCCCAACCGGCAGCGAAAGCAGAAAGCCCGGCGGACTTGCAGAAAAAAGAGCAGGAACAGATGAAAAAACGCCTGATCTGGTCCATCGTTCTGTTAATTCCCTTAATGTATGTCTCCATGGGACACATGATTTACAACTGGCTGGGTGTGGGGATGCCGCCCCTTACCATGAAGTATCTCCATGGTGCCCAGAACGCGTTGACTTATTCCTTCACCCAGTTTTTACTGGTGTTGCCAATTTTAATTATCAACAAAAAATTTTTCATCAACGGCTTTAAGACCCTGGCACACCGGAGTCCCAACATGGATTCCCTGGTTGCCATCGGCGCCGGTGCCTCTGTAGTCTACGGTGTCTATGCCATCTACCGGATTGGTTATGGCTTAGGCTACGGACAGACGGAGGTGGTAACCCGGTACAGCCACGACCTGTATTTTGAGTCTGCAGGCATGATTCTGACCCTGATTACCGTGGGCAAGTATCTGGAAGCCAAATCCAAAGGACGCACCAGCGAGGCAATTACCAGGCTGCTGAACCTGGCACCGAAAAAGGTGCATGTGCTGCGTAATGACGCCGAGATGGAAATGCCCGCCGAGGAAGTGGTATCCGGCGATATTCTGGTACTTCGCCCCGGTGAGGCTGCTGCGGTGGATGGTGTTATCGTGGAAGGGCACAGTGCTTTCGATGAATCTGCTATCACCGGCGAGAGTATTCCCGTAGAAAAGAAGGAAGGGGATACCGTGGTTTCCGCTACCTTAAATAAGTCCGGACTGATTCACATGCGTGCTACCAAGGTGGGACAGGATACCACCTTATCCCAGATTATCCGGCTGGTGGAGGAGGCATCTGCCTCCAAAGCTCCTATTGCAAAAATGGCAGATAAAATTGCAGGTGTCTTTGTCCCAGTGGTAATCGGCATCGCTGTGGTAACTTTCGCTATCTGGCTGCTTTCCGGTGCCAGCTTTGAATTTGCCATGTCCTGTGGTATTGCGGTACTGGTGATTTCCTGTCCCTGCGCTTTAGGACTTGCCACACCGGTGGCGATTATGGTGGGAACCGGAAAAGGTGCGGAGAACGGTATCCTGATTAAATCCGGCGAGGCGCTGGAAATGGCACATCTGGTGGACACCGTTGTGTTGGACAAAACCGGAACCATCACCGAAGGAAAGCCGCGTGTCACCGATGTGTACGCCTGTGAAGGCATGGAGCCGAAACAGCTGCTTGCCCTTGCAGGGGCTTTGGAAAAGGGAAGTGAGCATCCCTTAGCCCAGGCAATTCTGGAGCAGTGTGAGGAAGATGGTCTGACCTGTGCTCCGGTACAGAACTTCGAGGCAGTGTTTGGGCACGGAATCAAGGGTACCGTGGATGGCGTGGACTGTTTTGCAGGAAATGAGGCAATGGTACAGAGTCTGGGACTTTCCCTCCCGAAAACCGTTTCTGGAAAATTACAGGAATTAGCCACTCAGGGCAAAACTCCGTTAATTTTCGGCAGAATAGAGCCGGACAGTACAAAGGGTACCATCCTTGGAATCATTGCTGTAGCGGATGTGATTAAGGAATCCTCCCCGGAGGCGATCCAGAAGCTGAAAGATTACCATATTCATGTGGTGATGCTCACCGGCGACCATGAGCAGACCGCAAAAGCCATTCAGAAACAGGTGGGCGTGGATGAAGTCATTGCCCAGGTTCTTCCCAACCAGAAGGAAGAAAAGATTGCCCAGTTACAAAGAGCGGGACATAAAGTGGCAATGGTGGGTGACGGTATCAACGATGCGCCTGCACTGGCAAGAGCGGATGTGGGAATCGCCATCGGTGCCGGTACCGATGTGGCACTGGAAAGCGCAGATGTGGTACTGATGCGCAGCGACCTCATGGATGTGGCTGGGGTGATTCATTTAAGCCATAAAGTCATTCACAATATTAAAGAGAACCTTTTCTGGGCATTCTTTTATAACAGTATTGGAATTCCCCTGGCGGCGGGCGTTCTTTACCCTCTGTTCCAGTTGAAATTAAATCCCATGTTCGGAGCGGCTGCCATGAGTCTCAGCAGCGTGTGTGTGGTCAGCAATGCATTGCGCTTAAAACATGTGAAACTCCGTCAGGAGAAGGACAACAAGGTAAGTCAGAACGTAGAAGTTACTCCTGCGGCAATACAGGAGACAGAACTGCAACCACACAAAAAAGAAAGTGAGGAAACAACAATGAAAAAAACAATTCATGTAGAAGGTATGATGTGCATGCACTGCGTAGGACATGTGGAGAAGGCACTGCGCGGGGTACCCGGTGTCAAGGGTGTCACCGTAAGCCTGGATGACCAAAATGCCATCGTGGATGTGGACGAGTCCGTAAGTAACCATGCATTAACCGCAGCGGTAAAAAATGCGGGCTACGAAGTGACTGGAATCGAATAAAACCGGAAGCAAAGAAAAATCCGGTACACCTTTGAATCCGGTGTACCGGATCACTTATCAGAATCAGTCTTTTCCTTTATAACGGGTGAGATAATCTTTGGTTTCTGCAGCAACTACGCCACTTAATGCAACCAGTGCAATCAGGTTGGGCAGTGCCATCAGTCCGTTGAAAATATCCGCAATCGTCCATACTGCAGCAACGGTCATGTAAGGTCCGATAAAGATAGCCAGAATGTAAATCCAACGGTATACCTTTATCACCTTCTTCTTACCGCCGGTAAGGTACTCCAGGCAGCGCTCGGAATAGTAGTCCCAGCCCAGAATGGTGGTAAAAGCAAAGAATACAAGACAAACCATGAGAATAAAGGCACATACCTGGTTGGGGAAAGGAAGTCCCATCTCAAAAGCCTTTGTGGTAACAGCCACGCCCTCTAAGCCCATATCCCAGGCTCCGGTAATGACAATGGCAAGACCGGTCATGGTACAGATGATAATGGTATCAATGAACGTACCGGTCATGGAAATCAGACCCTGGCGAACCGGCTCATGGGTGTGTGCAGCAGCGGCTGCGATAGGAGCACTACCAAGACCAGCCTCGTTGGAGAAGATGCCACGGGCGATACCTTTCTGCATGGCAACAATCATGGCACCTACAGCGCCGCCGGCTGCAGCCTTGAGACCAAATGCACTTTGGACAATGAGAACTAAAGCGGCAGGAACTTTGGTAATATTAAAGAGAATAATCAAAATACCAATCATGACATACAAAACTGCCATGAAGGGAACGATTAACTCAGCAACCTTGGAAATTCGTTTCAGGCCACCGATGATAACCAGTGCCACACAGACGGTGAGAATCACGCCGGCGATAACAACGGTCCAGGAGTAGGTACGTCCGAACAGATTGACCGTCCATGCATTATTGGGGTCAAAGAAGTTGTTGACAGCAGAGGAGATACCATTGACCTGGGTAAAGGTACCGATACCGAGAAGACCTACACCTACGCCAAAGAAGGCGAAAATTTTGGCAAGCCATTTCCATTGTCTGCCCATACCGGTTTCTATATAATAGAAGGGACCTCCTACGATATGTCCATCGGCATCCACTTTACGGTATTTCACCGCCAGCAGACACTCGGCATATTTGGTAGCCGTGCCCAGTAAAGCGGCAAGCCACATCCAGAACAGGGCACCGGGTCCACCGGCTACAAGAGCGGTAGCAACACCTACAATATTACCGGTTCCGATGGTAGCGGAAAGTGAGGTACAGAGAGCACCGAAACTGCTGACTTCTCCGTGTTCGCCACTTCTTTCATTTTTAATAATGCAACGGAATGCGCGTCCCAGATTGGTGAACTGTACACCTTTTAAACGCACAGTGAGGAAAATACCGACGGCCAGAATGAGGATAATGAGTGGAAGACCCCATACAAAGTCATCAATCTTCCCTAAGATAGAGTTGAATGATTCGAACATGTTACATGTTCCTCCTTTGGTTTCGTGTCTCCGAAGATAAGAACATGCGATTGCTCTGTCCTTTGTGCCTGAGAGATAGGCAGTGCAGCTCCTTTGTTGCACTGTGTTACACCTTCGGCGCCCCTGCAAGGGGACTCTCCAGAGTGCGGACATTTATCTGTCCAACGAAAACACTTTATCACACTACATTGGAAAATACAATTACTAATTTTCAAAAATATTAAAGTTTGATATACTAACAGTATCATGTGTATCAATCGCTTTCAGAAAGGAGATTTACGATGAGTGTTATTACGATTACAGCAGAAAATTTTGATGAGGTTATGAATACAGACAAAAAGGTTCTGGTGGACTTCTGGGCGTCCTGGTGCATGCCCTGCAAAATGATGTCCCCGGTCATTGACGAGGTGGCAGAGGAAAATGATTCCTTCCTGGTGGGCAAAGTAAACACCGATGAACAGCAGGAACTGGCAGTGCGCTTTGGCGTCATGAGCATCCCCACCCTGTTGGTTTTTGAAAAGGGAAAGGTGGTTAACCAGTCTGTTGGCGTGATTCCCAAGGAAGAAGTACTGGCACTGGTTCAGGGATCGTTATAATTCTTAAAGAAAGGCACAATTCAGGATGAAAACAAAGGTTTATATTGACGGAAGTGAAGGAACCACCGGACTGCGGATTAACGAGCGGTTTCAGGGACGGGACGATGTGGAAATTCTCACCATCGACCCGGAAAAACGGAAAAATCCGGTGGAAAGAGGTAAACTGATTAACGCATCAGACATTACCTTCCTGTGTCTGCCGGATGCGGCAGCGATTGAGGCAGTGAGTCTGGTGGAAAATGATCATGTGCGTATCATTGATTCCTCCACAGCCCACCGCACGGAAAACGGATGGGCTTATGGGTTTCCGGAACTTTCCCCGGCACACAGAGAGGCAATCCTCACCGGCAAGCGCATCGCCGTTCCCGGCTGCCATGCCACCGGTCTCATTTCCCTTCTTTATCCTTTGATAAAAGGACAGATTATGCCTGCAGACTATCCAGTGGTCAGTTTTTCCCTCACTGGCTACAGCGGCGGCGGAAAGAAAATGATTGCGGAGTACGAGGCTGAGGGCAGGGATATGGAACTGGATTCCCCCAGGGAGTATGCCCTATCCCAGAAACACAAGCATTTAAAGGAAATGAAAGCCATCTGCGGTCTGAATCAGGAGCCTTTGTTTTCGCCCATTGTGTCCGACTATTACAGCGGCATGGTGGTGTCCCTTCCTATCTATACGAATTTATTAAACAAAAAAGTCACACCGGAGGAACTTCACGACTTTTATGCGTCCTATTATGACACGGCGAAACAGCCTTTTATTAAAGTAAGGGAATTTGGCTGTGAGGAAGAAATGAGGGGCTTTTTGTCCGGCAACGGCAAATCCGGCTGGGACGGACTGGAAATTTTCATCACCGGAAATAAGGAGCGGCTTCTGGTAAGCTCCCGTTTTGACAATCTGGGAAAAGGAGCCTCAGGTGCTGCCATCCAGTGCATGAACCTGATGACAGGCTGCGAGGAAACAAAAGGCTTAAATCTTTAAAATTTTTGTTGACAAATCCGGAGAGCAGATGTAGGATATATGAGTATGCCGCATACTGAGGTTAGAAGTGTGTCCGTCCGCGGATGCCACCGTAGGTAGCGAGTAAATAATAGGAGGTGCCATATGTACGCAATTATCGCAACAGGTGGAAAGCAGTACAAGGTTTCTGAAGGTGACATCATTAAAGTTGAGAAACTTGATGCTGAGGCTGGAAACACAGTAACCTTTGACCAGGTGATTGCAGTCAGCGATTCTACTTTAAAGGTAGCTGATGATGTGAAGGGTGCAACTGTAACCGCAACCGTTATGGAGCAGGGCAGAGGCAAGAAAGTCATCGTTTACAAATACAAGAGAAAGACTGGCTATCACAAGAAAAACGGTCATAGACAAGCATACACTCAGGTTAAAATTGACAAGATTAATGCTTAATCATGACGACAGTTACTATTATAAGGAATCCATCTAGTCATACCTATCAGGAATTCCATTGTTTCGGTCATGCCAGGAATCACCGGTTTCTGCTGACAAGAGACACACAGGATATCGTCTGTGCATCCATTTCCGTTCTGGTGATTAACACCATTAACGCCATGGAGGAGCTGGCAGGCGAGCAGTTAGAAGTGACAACCAATGAAGAGACCGGTTTTATCCGATGTATCTTTAAAGAACAGCCATCCGACAAATCCATACTTTTGATGGATGCGCTTGTGTTAGGATTAGATGGTATTTCCAGACAGTATGGAGAGAAATTCTTACAAGTCAAATTCGAGGAGGTGTAATACCATGTTGAATATGAACCTTCAGTTCTTTGCTCATAAAAAGGGAGTAGGTTCTACCAAGAACGGTAGAGATTCCGAGTCCAAGAGACTGGGTGCCAAGAGAGCAGACGGTCAGTTTGTAAAAGCTGGAAACATCCTTTACAGACAGCGCGGAACCAAGATTCACCCCGGTATCAATGTAGGTATCGGTGGAGATGATACCCTGTTCGCTTTAGTTGACGGTGTTCTTAAATTCGAGAGAAAGGGCCGTGACAAGAAACAGGCATCCGTTTATCCGGTTGAGAAATAAGACCAGATTTCGTGGACTTCAAACAGCATCGTTTGAAGTCCATTTTTTTCAGTTCATAGGAAAGGCGTAAAAACCATGTTTGCGGATAGAGCGAAAATTGTTGTGAAAAGTGGGAAAGGTGGAGACGGACATGTGTCCTTCCGCCGTGAAAAATATGTGCCGGACGGCGGTCCCGATGGTGGAGACGGCGGTGACGGCGGAAGTGTATTCTTTGTGGTGGACGAAGGTCTCAATACCCTGACAGATTTTCGTCATATTCGCAAATATGCAGCCCAGAACGGAGAAGAAGGTGGGAAGAAGAACTGCCGTGGCAAAAACGGACAGGATATCATGATCAAAGTTCCCGAAGGAACGGTGATTAAAGAGTCCTCCACAGGTGCAGTGATTACTGACATGTCCGGTGAAAACCGGAAATTCTGCCTGTTAAAGGGTGGACGGGGCGGTAAGGGCAATCAGCACTATGTGACCAGTACCATGCAGGCTCCCCGTTATGCGCAGCCCGGACAGCCCGCCCGTGAACTGGAACTGATTTTGGAGTTAAAGGTCATCGCTGATGTGGGACTGGTCGGGTTCCCCAATGTCGGCAAATCCACCTTTCTTTCCAAAGTAACTAATGCCCGTCCCAAGATTGCCAATTATCATTTTACAACCTTGAATCCCAACCTGGGTGTGGTGGATATGGACGGAGCCAAAAGCTTCGTCATCGCAGATATTCCAGGACTGATTGAAGGTGCATCCGAGGGCGTTGGACTGGGTTATCAGTTCCTGCGTCATATTGAGCGTACCAAAATGATGATTCATATTGTGGACGCAGCTTCCACAGAAGGCAGGGATCCCATTGAAGACATCTATGCCATCAATAAGGAGTTGGAAGCATACAATACAGAGATCGCAGCCAGACCCCAGGTCATTGCTGCCAACAAAATTGACTGCATCTATGATGATGGTTCCGGAAATGATCCTGTAACACGGTTAAAGGCTGAATTTGAGCCGAAAGGTGTGCCGGTATACCCTATTTCTGCAGTAACCGGTGAGGGTATACAGGAACTTCTCTATTATGTAAGCCGCACTCTGGACACCTTAGAGGTGAAACCTATCATCTTTGAACAGGAATTTGACCCGGAAGTGTTTGTATCTCTGGAGGAAGAACCCTTCAGTGTCACTTATGATGAAGCAGAAGATGAATATGTAATTGAAGGTCCCCGCATTGAAAAAATGCTGGGCTACACCAATCTTGAATCCGAGAAGGGATTTACCTTTTTCCAGAAGTTTTTAAAGGATACCGGGATTCTGAAACAGTTAGAGGAACTTGGCATTCAGGATGGAGACACCGTACGGATGTACGGCTTATCCTTTGATTACTATAAATAGGAGAGAAAACCATGACAAGTAAACAGAGAGCATATCTGATGAGTCTTGCAAGCAATTTACAGCCAATTTTCCAGATTGGAAAAGCATCTTTGACACCGGAAGTGACAGAAGCCATCAGTGAAAGCTTTAACAAGAAAGAATTGATTAAAATTGCAGTGTTAAAAAACTGCTTTGACAATCCGAAGGAAATTGCCCAGATTCTGGCAGAGCGTACCCATTCCCAGGTAGTACAGGTTATCGGGAAAAAAATTGTTCTTTACAAACCGGATAAAGATAAACCGAAAATTGAGTTACCGAAATAAATTTTCTGATTAAAGAGAGGTGACAGCCGATGGAATACACAAAAAGAGTTGGAATGATAGGTGGAACCTTCAGTCCTATCCATCTGGGACATTTATTGGCAGCAGAAACTGCACAGGAGATGTTTCATCTGGATGAAGTACTTTTTATCCCCAGCGGCGTTTCTTATTTAAAATCCAATGTGTTGGATGCAAAAAGCCGTGTTGATATGACAAGTCTGGCAATTGAGGATAATCATCATTTTGCCCTGTCAACCATAGAGGTGGACCGGAAGGGAAATTCTTATTCCTATGAAACCATTGTCCAGCTAAAGACCGCCCATCCCACCACGGAGTATTATTTTATTGTGGGCTCTGATTCTCTCATGATGATGGAGAATTGGGTCTGTCCGGAGAAAATTTTCGGGGAAACAAAGATTCTGGTTGCCCCCAGACAGGGCTGTAGTGAAGAACAGCTGCTGGAAAAAATCACTTTCCTGAAAGAAAAATTTGATGCACGGATATTTGTGCTGCCTATGAACCGTATCGACATTTCCTCTTCGGAAATCCGGGAGAAGGTGGCAGATGGAAAATCCATCCGTTATCTGGTTCATCCCCAGGTTATGCACTATATCGAAAAGCATCATTTATATCAGAAAGAGGAATCATAAACGTGAAACAAAGCGATAAAAAATCAATTTCCTGCAAGGCTTTGCGCAAGCAGATGGAAAAAGTACAGGATGAAAAACGTTATGAGCATACTCTCGGCGTGGCTTTTACGGCAGCCAGCCTTGCCATGCGCTATGGGGCTGATGTAAAGCAGGCGCAGGTGGCGGGTTTACTCCACGACTGTGCGAAATGCATGACCAATGAGGAACGGCTGTCCATCTGCAAAAAGAATAAGCTGGAAGTGACTCCGGTGGAAAAAGCAAACCCATTTTTGTTACATGCCAAAGTGGGAGCATTCCTGGCAAAGGAAAAGTATGGCATTCAGGACGAAGAAATTTTATCTGCGGTTCGCTGCCATACTACGGGACGCCCCAATATGACTTTATTGGAGAAAATCGTGTTCACTGCAGATTACATTGAGCCTTCCCGCAAAACAGCACCAAATCTGGATGAGGTACGGACAATGGCGTTTCAAAATCTGGATATAGCGTTGTGTAAAATTCTGTCAGATACCTTAAATTATCTGGACACGGTAGACCAGGAAATTGATCCTATGACCAAGGAAACCTATCATTACTATAATGGGGAAAGGGAGAACTAATATGAATTCAAAAGAACTGACTAAACTTGCCATTGAGGCCTTAGCGGATAAAAAAGCCGAAGATATCCAGGTGATTGATATTAGCGAAGTATCGGTAATTGCAGACTATTTCATCATTGCCAACGGTACGAACCGCAGCCAGATCCAGGCTCTTTCCGATAACGTAGAGGAAGCACTGGGAAGAGCAGGCACTCCGGCGAGACAGATCGAAGGCTACAATACTGCCAACTGGGTACTGCTTGACTTCGGCGATGTAATTGTCCACGTATTTGATAAGGAAAACCGATTGTTTTACGACCTGGAGCGGATCTGGAGAGACGGCAAAAAGGTGGATACTGAGGAGTTTCTGAAAGAGAATTTGTAATTTCAGGAGACGGCGATAAACCGTCTCCTGTTTTTATCATTGTAGAGAATTTTTATTTATGATTTGCGGAAGAAACGCAGGACACCGAACACTTTTCCTAAAATCTGGCAGTCCTCCACGATAATCGGCTCCATGGTATCGTTCTCCGGCTGCAGACGGATGTGTCCGTTCTCTTTATAAAACGTCTTTACAGTGGCAGAATCATCGATGAGTGCTACCACGATGTCTCCATTATTGGCAGTGTTACAAACATTGACCAGTATCTGGTCACCGTTTAAAATGCCAGCGTTAATCATGGAATCACCCTTCACATTTAAAATAAAGGATTCACCCTTGGGAACCCGGTCTGCAGGAACAGGAAAATAGCTGTCTATATTCTGCTGTGCAAGAATAGGCTGACCTGCAGCGACCTGACCTATAACCGGCATACTCACCATCTCCGTACGCACCATCTGAAAAGAATCATCGCAAATCTCAATTGCACGCGGTTTTGTAGGATCACGACGAATATATCCGTTCTTTTCCAGAGTCTCCAAATGAGAATGAACAGAAGATGTAGATTTCAAATTGACTGCCTCACAAATTTCACGAACGGCAGGGGGATAACCCTTACTTAAAATTTCATCTTTGATGTAATCCAGGATTTCCTGCTGTTTCTTCGTAATCTTTCCAGCCATATCTTGCCTCCAAAATAAATTTCTATTTTTAATATATCATGATTCGCACCTTCGGTGCTTACCGTTGCTTCGCAACTATCATGATCCAATTCGCCGTTCGCCAATCATGCAAGCATGTTGGCTCTCTTGCACTCATTATATCATATACCCTGCTAAAAAGCAAACATATATTCCAAAAATATGTTCGGTAAAGTATTGACATTCAAACACGCGTTCGCTATAATGCAAGTATAAAACAAATGTTCGGAATAAGTGTTCGACATTATGGCAATGATTAGCTGTCCAGTGATAATCTTTAAAATACAGCAGGGAATGAGGTAAAAATATGGCAGTTCAAAGTATAAGAAAAACATCCGTATCATATGATGGGATTTATCAGGATCGTTCTGAGAGAAGAATCCGTCGCAATCGTGAGAGAAGAGCCAGGCAGCTCCACCGTAAAATATTTCTTTTTATTGCAGGAGTTTTATTAGGCGGAATCCTTGCCTTAATAGGCAATGTAATCTTTTCCAGAGCAAAAGACAGTGCTGAAACTGTAACTTATAAATATTATCAAAGCTACCAGATCAATGCTGGCGATACGTTGACCTCTATTGCACAGACCTATACAGATAAAGAAATTAATTCCGTATCCTCTTATATAAAAGAAGTGAAGCAGATGAATCATCTGTCCGATGAAGATCTGCTTCAGGCCGGGGATTATCTTATCATTCCCTATTACAGTATTGAATTTATCAACTAATTTTGATGATAGGAAAATTACGGTTAACTGTCCATATGCCATCCAGCCATATTACTGTTCATGATAGCAGTAAACATTCGATTCTTGACACCTGGATTTTCCAGATTAAGCTTTCGTAACAATTGTTTGATATACTCCCGTTTTGTATGCCCGTCCGCAGGACACGGACTTTTCACCACCGGGACATCATATTTATTTATAAATCCAATCACATCTGCCTCATTCATATAGATGAGAGGACGGATCACGTTCAATTCCATGCGATCCAGGTAGGTAACCGGTGAGAAGGTGTGAAATCGTCCTTCAAAAATCAAAGACATCAGCATAGTCTCCACCACATCATCCTTATGATGGGCATAGGCAATTTTATTACAGCCAATTTCCTTCATTGCCTCATTTAAAGCACCCTTTCTCATCTTGGCACACAATGCACAGGGATTGGATTCTTTTCGATCCTCAAATACGATCTTGCCAATATCCGTTTTCACAATTTTATATTCCACCTTTAGCTGTTCACACAATTCAATGATTTTACCCAGATTAAGATTATCAAACCCCAGATCAACAGTCACCGCCACAATTTCAAAATGTTTTGGATAATAAAGGCGTAGACTGCTCAGTGCATAAAGGAGCGTGAGAGAATCCTTTCCTCCGGAAATACCAATAGCGATTCGATCGCCCTCCTGAATCATATTAAAATCATCCACAGCCTTACGCACATGACTGGCAACCTGTTGTAATTTCATATTTACCTCAATTTCTGTACACGCTCTTTGCGCATGACACAAATTACTGCTTAGTGAACAGTAACAGTATAACAGAAATTTTACAATTTGAAAGCATACTTTTCCATGATACTGTGTTATAATTTAATTAGCATATCTGAAAAGATATGTAGAATTTTTATTGAGATTGGTGGGACTACATGAAATTTCACATTGACAAAAAATATCTGGCCTGGGGGCTGACTATCTTCATCACCTTTGGAGCCTGTCTTTGTCTATACTATTTAATGTTTTATAATGCAAATCTTCGTTCTGGCTTTCATCGTGCGGTAGGAATTGCAATGCCCGTCATTGACGGTTTTATTCTTGCATATATACTGACTCCTATTGTAAATGGAATTGAAAGACGTTTTCTGAATCCCTTCAGTAAGAAACATTTTACTACAAATGGACATCTGACTCATAAGCAGAAGAGCAAGATACGTGGTCTGTCCATACTGATGACTGTGATTCTGGCTATTGCTGTATTGACCGGATTTTTCCGCTTGATCATTCCCCAGATTATTCGCAGTATTCAAAGTATTATTTTTCAATTTCCCTTTTACATTCGCAATTTAAGCGATATGATTCTAAATCTGATGGATAGCAATCCGGAATTGGAAAGCTTTGCCACAGAGATGATTGATAAATACTCTGTACAGCTTATTACATGGTTAAATGAAGGTTTAATGCCGCAGATCAACGAGCTTCTGATTTCCTTATCCCAAAGCATTTGGAACTTTCTGATCAGTATCTGGAATTTTATTATTGGATTTATTATTTCTATCTATGTATTATTTAACAAAGAAAAATTTGCCGGACAAGCCAAAAAAATTGCTTATGCTCTGTTTGCACAGAAGAATGCTAACCAGTTGATTTCCGATTTTCGTTTCACCCATAAAACTTTTATCGGATTTATCGGTGGAAAAATTGTAGATTCCATCATTATTGGAATTATATGCTTTATCTTTTCCAACTTAATTCATTTGCCCTATGCAATGTTAGTCAGCCTGATTGTAGGAGTAACTAATATTATTCCTTTCTTTGGACCTTATTTAGGAGCTATTCCAAGCGCAATTTTAATTTTGTTGGTAAATCCGATTCAGAGCTTGTATTTCCTGATTATGATCATTATCATTCAGCAGTTTGACGGGAACTTTCTCGGTCCCAAAATTCTTGGAAATTCCACCGGCTTATCCAGCTTCTGGGTAATCTTTGCTGTAACCATTTTCGGTGGATTCTTCGGTATTATCGGAATGATTGCAGGTGTTCCGGTTTTTGCTTGTATTTATGCCTGGGTCAGCCGCTTTATCCGTCATTGTCTGACCCAAAAACAGATGCCTGCAGACACAAAAGACTATCTGAATGTGGAGAAAATAGAAGAGGGGCAATTTGTAAACATCCCCAGTAAACCAGAAGGGAAAAATGCCGGTTTTCCATTTAAGCGTTTTACATCAATGTTTGCGAAGGCTAAACCGGATAATGATGAGGAATCTGATGAAAATACCCCTTCAGGAGACAACTAGGAATCCTGCCAATTCCTATGTAGTAGGTTTAAAGCATGTTAAATAAATAACAATCAACAAGAGAAAACAGGAGAGAAGTTCATGCGTTTCATCATACAAAGAGTACAACACGCAAGTGTTACTGTAGATCATCAAATCACCGGACAGATTGGAAAGGGATACCTGGTCTTAATTGGTGTGTCGGGAACCGACACCAAAGAAATCGCCGATAAAATGATTCACAAAATGATTGGTTTGCGGATTTTTGACGATGAAAACGGAAAGACCAATTTGGATTTAAATACAGTAAAGGGAGAATTACTTTTAGTATCACAATTTACACTGTATGCTGATTGCAAAAAAGGTAACCGTCCGTCCTTTGTCAATGCCGGTGATCCGGATATGGCAAAGGAATTATATGAGTACATTATTTCTGAATGTTCTAAGCAAATTCCTGTTGTGCAGCATGGAATTTTCGGTGCAGACATGAAAGTGGATCTCTTAAACGATGGACCATTTACCATTTATCTGGATTCTGATATGCTGTAATCCTCGTAAAAGAGGAGAAGGCTATTTATCGGATAAATATCAGTTTTTCCGCATAATCAACCGGGAAATCAAAAGAGAAGGAGGCATCCGCTTATGGGCAAGGATTCCGCATATTACAAGGATAAAAAGAAAAAACAAACATTGAAACTCCGGGAATTAATGTCACAGCTTCCCAGTTGCGCCAAAGATTTTTTATATGATAAAGAAATGACATCCCAGACCAGCACACTGGTTTCTTATGCTTATGATTTATTGACCTTTTTCCGTTATTTACAATATAGCAATCCCACCTTTTCCAATAAATCCGTGACGGATTTTACTATTGAGGATCTGGCAAAGCTGACTTCAGAAGATATTTCCGAATACCAGCGGTATCTGGAGTTAAACGAGGACGGAGAAAAACATGAAAACGGAAAGAAAGCCATTGCCCGGAAAATGGCTCCCTTACGTGGAATGTTTTTATATCATTTAGAGCATGAACACATTGAGAAAAATCCAATGATTCTGGTAAAATTACCCCGTATCAAAAAGGACAAAAATATTATCCGGATGAATGAAAATGAAGTTGCAGACATTTTAAATACAGTAGAATTTGGCAATGCCCAGATGTCAAAGCATCAGCTGGCTTTTCGGGAACGGACCAGAGAACGTGACCTGGCAATTATGACCTTGATGCTGGGAACCGGAATCCGTGTATCAGAATGTGCGGGACTGGATTTAACAGATGTGGATTTACGCGCCAATACCATTACCATTGTTCGAAAAGGTGGTGGGCAGGACATTTTATACTTCGGTGAAGAAATTCACGATGCACTCCAGACCTATATTGAGGGAGAACGAAACCGGACACTTCCAGAATCCGGAGAAGAGGCTGCTCTCTTCCTCTCCCTTCACAAACGCCGGATCAGCGTGGATTCCATCGAGCTGTTGGTAAAAAAATATGCCAAAATGTCGGTTCCTAACAAGAAAATTACCCCCCATAAGCTGCGCAGCACCTACGGTACGGCATTGTACCGTGAAACCGGTGATATCCGGCTGGTGGCTGATGTTCTCGGACACGAAAATGTAAATACTACCATTGATTACTATGCTGCTATTGAGGATGAGCACAAGCGTCAGGCCGCCAATGCAGTTTCTCTTAGAAATAAAAATAAATAAAATAATAAAAGGGCTGAACACACATCACAGTTGTTCCGCCCTTTTACAAGATTATTTTCTATAACTTATTTACTTTCGCCTTCTGCAGCTCTTTTTTCCTCAAAGTCTTCCACATACTGGATAATCAGCTTTACAGTGCCTTCTACACCAAGCTTTGCACTGTTAACACACAGATCATAGCTGTCAGCGCGTCCCCATTTCTTGGAGGAATAGTAGTTATAATAACTCTGACGCTGTTTATCCTTCTTGGCAATCATATCTCTTGCTTTCTGCTCATTTAAATCAGAGAAACGCTCACAGAGATGTTTAATCTTGAATGCCTCATCCGCATAGATAAAAATGTTCAGGCAGTTTTTGTACTCACTTAACGCATAATCAGCGCATCGACCTACAATAACACAGGGACCCTCATCCGCAATCTTCTTGATGGTATCAAACTGTGCTAGAAATACCTTGTGGCTGATAGGCATGTCAATAAAGGATGATGCATTGTAGCCAAAGGAATAAGTATCCATAACCAGGTTGTATAAGAATGAATTGGTAGGACGCTCATCATGATTCTCGATCATCTCTTCACAGAAACCACTCTCCTTGGCTGCTCTGGATAACAGTTCCTTGTCATAGCATGGAATTTTAAAATATTCCGCAATTTTCTCACCGATTTCACGTCCCTGAGAGCCAAACTGACGTCCGATTGTAACAATTGTGTTCATATAAAGTCCTCCTTCCGGTTTCATTTGTTTTTTAACTATTCAGGACTCTTATTTACAAATAGTTATTATAAAAATATTATAGCCTCCCAAACACTTTTTTTCAAGGCAAAATAATGGATAGGAAGCTATAGGAAGTTATCAATCTATAGATAAATTAACGTTTGGCGAGTTCTTCTGTGATTTCTTCCCAGGTAACACCTTTTTCAACCATCAATACCATCATGTGATAGAGGAAATCACAGATTTCATATGTAATCTCATTGGGATTGGGGTTTTTGGCGGCTATCACAATCTCTGTAGATTCCTCACCCAGTTTTTTCAGAATCTTGTCAATTCCTTTATCAAAGAGATAATTGGTATAGGAGCCTTCCTTAGGATGAACCTTACGATCTTTGATTACATTCATCACATCCTCAAATACTTTTAAAGGATTGGTTTCCTGCTCTTCCTCCTGTTTCATAATGGAATTGAAGAAACAGCTATGACTTCCGGTGTGACAGGCTGCTCCCACCTGGGTTACACGGGCCAGGATCGTATCCAGATCACAATCCGCAGTAAGGGATTTCACATACTGGTAATGACCGCTGGTTTCACCCTTAATCCAAAGTTCATCACGACTGCGGCTGTAATAGGTCATACGGCCGGTTTTCACGGTCATATTGTAGGCTTCCTCATTCATATAGGCAACCATCAGGACTTCATCTGTCTTATCGTCCTGAACCACCACGGTTACATGTCCATCAGAATTCTTCTTAAAATCAGACCACTTCAGGGATGCCTCCAGTGTATGTACCTCCAGACCGTTCTCCTTACAAAGCTGTTTAATATTCACAAACTCCTGGGCATTATCATTCATGGCTTTTCCTGTGATTCCATAGACATTCTCCCGTCCGAATGCCTCCATAATTTTATCCAGGGAAACATCCGGCATGGACATAAGAACCGGCAAGTTCGCAAGCTCCAATGTTTCGCGGATGCGGTTTTCATTGATCAGCAGGATTTCCGCCGCATATTGCTCGATTTCCACGCGGTGATTCACAATTTCTGTTTCCGCTGCAATAGAGACAATAATTTTATCCTTTCCGAACTTTTTGGATACCTCTTCCAGAATGGCGATGTTACTCTCCTTGGAAAAATTCAGAACTGCCTTCTTACATCCGGCATAAAGAATCTTTTTCACATCCTCCATCCGCTTTACGTTGCCTGCACCAATGACAGGAATCGCAACCGTTTCGCAGACAGCCTTCATGATATCCAACGCTTCCTCATGCTCTACATCACCATTGGACAAATCAAAAATCAGGAGAGCATCAGCCTGCTGGTCGCTGTAATAACGCGCCAGTTCCACAGGGTTCATATTTACCACTGTTTTATCGTTTAATCCTGTCACTGCTTTCTGCTGATAAAGGTAAATACAGGGCATCAATAATTTCTGACTCATAAGTATTTATAAACTTCCTTTCGTACTTAACACATCGGTAATCCGAGGATCTTTTGAGGTTGCCTCATCCAAGGCTTTGGCAAAGGCTTTAAACATAGCTTCTGCAATATGATGGTTATTTTCTCCGGCAAGCAGCTGGAAATGAAGATTCATACCGGCACTGTAGCTGACTGCATAGAAAAATTCCCGGATGAGTTCTGTATCCAGTCCACCGATGGAGGGGGTGGTAAAGCTGACCTTGGACTGATAATAGGGTCTGCCGCTTAAATCAATGGCGCACAAAACCAGAACATCATCCATGGGAAGAAGGAACTGACCGAAACGTCTGATTCCCTTCTTATCATCCAGTGCTTCTTTGATGGCCTGCCCCAATACAATTCCGGTATCCTCCACCGTGTGGTGACCATCCACATACAGATCACCTTCCACCTTACATTTCAGATCAAAAAAGCCGTGACGGGTAAATCCCTCCAGCATATGATCGAAAAAACCAATGCCTGTAGAAATTTCCCCTTTACCGGTTCCGTCAATATTAAAGATAATCTGAATATCTGTTTCTTTTGTTTTACGGGTTACCGTTGCGCTTCTTGCCATGGAAGTCCTCCTGTCATAGTATAGTGAAAAACATGTTCCTAGCCTTCAAACCGGACTGCAATGGAATTGGCATGTGCAGTCAGTCCTTCATTCTTTGCAAACAGTTCAATATCGTTATGTACTTTTTCCAGTGCCGACTGGGAATAAGAAATAATACTGGTTTTCTTGATAAAATCATCCACATTTAGGGGTGAGAAAAATTTTGCAGTGCCGTTGGTGGGTAAAATATGGTTTGGACCTGCATAATAATCTCCCAGAGGCTCTGAGGAATACTCTCCAAGGAAAATGGCTCCTGCATTTTTAATTCTGGTCATAGTATCAAACGGATTCTTTGTAAGAATCTCTAAGTGCTCACTTGCCACTGCGTTTGCTGCAGCAATGGCGGCATCCATATTTTCCGCAATCAGAATGTAGCCGTAACGATCCAGGGATTTGCCGATAATCTCACTGCGGGAAAGCTTTTTCACAAATCCATTGATCTCCACCTGAACCTGTTCTGCCAGTTCCCTGCTGGTAGTAATCAAAATAGCACTTGCCAGTTCGTCATGTTCTGCCTGGGAAAGCAGATCCGCTGCCACATAGCGGGGTGTTGCCGTCTCGTCCGCCAGAACCAGGATTTCACTGGGACCAGCAATAGAATCAATACTGACAAAACCATAAACGGCTTTCTTGGCCAATGCGACAAATATATTTCCGGGACCTGTAATCTTGTCCACCTTGGGGATGGAAGCTGTTCCAAAGGCCATGGCAGCGACTGCCTGGGCACCTCCGGCCTTATAGACCTTATCCACGCCTGCAATATCAGCAGCTACTAAGGTTCCGGGATTTACTTTTCCGTCTTTTCCCGGAGGGGTACACATCAGTATCTCCGGAACTCCGGCTACCTTTGCAGGAACCACGTTCATCAACACGCTGGAGGGATAAGCAGCCTTTCCACCGGGTACATACACACCGGCACGGGAAATAGGGGTGATTTTCTGTCCGAGAATCGTTCCATCCGGCTTGTAATCAAACCAGGACATGCGAAGCTGTTTCTCGTGATAAACCCGAATGTTCTCCGCAGACTGGCGCATCACACGAATAAACGCTTCATCCAATTTCGTGTAGGCCTCATCGATTTCTTCCCGGGTTACCTGAATGGTATCAGGAGAAAGAGCACAGTGATCAAATTTTTCTGTGTAGGAGAAAAGTGCCTCATCTCCCTTTTCGCGAACCGCCTCAATGATCTCATTGACGGTTCCTTCATATTCCGGATAGTTGTTCGGACTGCGTTTTAATAAATCTGTAAGAAGTCCCTGAATAGATTCTTCCGTTAAGTTGATAACATTCATAGCTGCTCTCCTTTATCTTCCCTTATATTTTCTCTTTCAGACGGCGGATGATATCCTTGATCCGCTCCTGTTCCATCTGCATACTCACCTGATTGACAATCATGCGGGCAGACAGAGGACAAACCTCCTCCAGAACCTCCAGCCCGTTCTCCTTTAAAGTGGAACCGGTTTCCACAATATCCACGATTACATCGGAAAGCCCCACAATAGGTCCTAATTCCACAGAACCATTTAATTTGATAATATCCACGGTCTGATGTTTTTTGTTATAAAAATAATCTTTAGCTATATTGGGGTATTTGCTTGCCACACGGATCATTTCGTGATGCTGCAGTAATTCTCTGGCAGAAGCCGGCCCGCAGACACACATCTTGCACTTTCCGTAGCCTAAGTCCAGCACCTCATAAACCCGGCGGTTTTCTTCCAGAATGGTATCTTTACCAACCACACCGATATCAGCCGCTCCATATTCTACATAGGTTGGTACATCCGGTCCCTTGGACAGGAAAAACTTCAGTTTCTGTTCCTCGTTGACGAAGATCAGCTTACGGGTTTTCTTATCCTTCATCTCTTCACAGGTGATACCGATCTCTTCCAATAATTCCAAAGTGCGCTCTGCCAGTCTTCCTTTACCCAATGCAAAGGTAATATATCTTTCTTCACTCATGATTTCTTAAACCTTTCCCATTCTGCAGCATTAGTTTACATAACAATATTATGTCTACCAACAATCTAATCACCAGGTCTCAGCTCTACCGCTACGCCTTTTTCGCGTAACCTGGAAGCTTGCTGAAGCATCTGTTTAAAATCATCAGAATGATAAGTCAGTACCTGCTTCGTTTCTTCGATGGGAACACGGATTCCCTGTCGTTTCAGTGCCTCCATCACATCGTCAATGACCACCGCGCAGCCGATAGCCGGTGCTTCTTTTCCAAAACGGGAAAGCAGGGAATCATATCGTCCACCCTTTACAATGGCATCCCCGATACCATAGGTGTAGGCCTTGAAAATGATTCCTGTGTAATAATTATATTTGGAAAGCATACCTAAATCAAAAGAAACATACTCTTCCACACCATAGAGTTTCAAAACCTCATAAACCTGCTCCAAGCGGTCAATAGCGGCCAGGGAACGGGCATGATTGGCCAGGGAACGAGCCTCCTTGAGAGAGTTAAAATCACCGAACAAATCCGCTGACTTTAACAGCACCTCCATATCCTCCGGCTTGATCTGGCGTTCCATCAACAGATCTCTTGCACCGAAGTAATTCTTGGTGGAAATAAAATCACGGAGTGCCAGTTCTGTTCCCTCATCCAGCCCTGAATCCTCACAGATTCCTTTGAAATACTCCACCTCGCCGATACTCACCTGAAATTTGGTAAGTCCGATAGCTTTTAAGGCATTGATTACCATACAGAGCATTTCTGCATCCGCATAAACGGAATTATCTCCGATCAGTTCCACACCAAGCTGGGTCACTTCCTTTAATTTTCCCTGTAAATTGGAGGTATTGGTAAAGGTATTTCCCGCATAGCAGAAACGGATGGGTTTCTTCTCTTCCATAAAATATTTGGCAGCACACCGCGCCATGGACGGCGTGAAATCAGGTCGGAGTACCAGCGTGTTTCCTTCTTTATCAAAAAATTTGTATAATTCCTTGGAAGGGGTTGTACCAATCTCGCTGGAAAACACATCAAAAAACTCAAAAGTGGGAGTCTGGATATCCTCAAATCCATATAGCCGAAACTGTCCAAGCAGAGTATTCTGTACCGAAAGCTTACGGGCATATTCCGAACCGTAGATATCACGGACACCTTCCGGTGTATGTAACAAACGTTGATTCATCATTCTGTCAGCCTTTCTATAAGTGCTTTACCATAGTAACGTGGTAGCGAGCGAAACTATCTGTAGTATATAGAAAAGTTTCGGTAATGTCAATTCTATCTTTGAAATTAATCACGATCTTCCAGATCTTTTTGCAAAATATCCAGATAGGGAACCAGAACACCGTTCTTTTTCGGCAAAATATAGGCAGGATTTAGTTCCTCATAGCGGAAACTCTTCCGTCCTCCTTTGGTTGCACGTTCCCAGAAAAAGAGCAGCATTTCCAATGGAAGATAATAAAAAAGATCTTTGGAAGTATAATAGATCAGAAAGAAGGCAATGCCACCCTGCTTTTCAAAATCCTGCATAAATTTCACCTGATGTTCATGGATATTTTGCAGGGCAAAAGTATCGGATTGACATTCCTTTGCATCAAAACAGACCGGAATCCCCTGAACAGCTCCGATATAGTCTACCGTACTTTTCTGTTCAAAATATGCCAGGGTAATGTGACGGCTCTCCTTATCAATTTTAATAGGAGTGATGGGCGTGGGAATTTTTTGAATCAGTGCCAGCCCGCTCTCCAGATATTTTTCATTGGTACGGTTGATGAGATCCTCCAGGGTGGAACCCCGCAAACCTCTTGAATTCCATGTTGCCATGAAACGTTCTCCTGTTATCTAGCAGTCTTTCTATTCTCCTGCATCTAAAATCTGTGAAAAAAACGGAGGAAGGGGTGCTGTCACCGATTTTTTGCTCAGTTGTTCCCCTGTTCCCTTCATTTCAGGAAAAGCCACCCGGTAGGCATGAAGTAACTGGTACGGCAAATGCCAGATCCTTTGTGCCATCTGGTTACATGCGGAATTCCCATACTTTGTGTCTCCCAGAATGGGATGACCGATGGAAGCCAGATGGGCACGGATCTGATGGGCTTTTCCTGTATGCAGCTGAATTTCCAGATAGGTGAAAGCCTGTCCTTTTACTTTGAAGGTCTGCAATGGAGTATAGGAGGTTCTGATGGCAGACAGTCCTTTCTGCTGTTCCGGTTTTGCCTGTGCTTTATCCCGGTAGATCGTCACTTGGTTGCTATGTTCATCTTTATATAAAAAGCCTTCCATGTGCTGGCTCTTCTTAATGGTTCCCTTCACAATGGTCCGATAAAATTTTCCAATGCTGCGCTCTCTGATGAGTTCACTGAGTAATTGGGAACCTGCAAGGCTTTTCCCGCACAAAACCAATCCGCTGGTATTGCGGTCAAGGCGATTACAGACGGAAGGATGAAAGGTGATAAGCTGCGTGGCTGTGATTGCTCCGGTTTCCAACAGATAACCGATCAACCATTCATTCATGGATAAATCCCTCGGTGCTGCCTTCTGGGTCAGAGTTCCTGCTGGTTTGTCCGCAATGAGAATGTCCGCATCTTCCCAGAGTACCACCGGCTTGTTTTTCCGGCTGTTTAAGGTCTGATAAGCCTCCTGGTATTCGGAAATAAAAGACTCCCCAGAGGATGCTGTCGAGGCATTTGACAAGGCACTTGCAGACGCAGATGCCTTGTCTCCTCCCGCAAACTTCAAAAAAGTTTCCTCTGCCAAAAAGAGTTTCACCGTATCTCCCGGATTTAGCATCTCACGCCCTTCGGCTTTGCTGTTATTCAGCGTAATATTCTTTTTCCGAAGCATTTTATACAGAAAAGAATTCCCCGCCTCCGGAAGAAGTTTATGCAGATATTTATCAAAACGTTGTTCCGCCTCATTGGATCCGATGGTAAAGGTTCTCATAAAGAAAGGTTCCCCACAAGCTGCAGCATTTCAGCTTCCTGTCCGCTTTTCTCCAGCTTTTGCAGCTGTTGCAAGCGCTCCGTATATTTTCCTGGTTCCGTAAAAATTTTAAAAGTCATTCCCTTAAAGGAATTCTGGCGAAACAGATCATCCAGATGCTGCTGCGCCTTTGTCACATCACACCTGGGATCCTCTGTGATGCCACAGAGGTTATTTCCCCGGATGACCACATGGCTCAGGGCAAAATTAGCCGTATAGGAAGTCAGCAGAAAGTCATAGCCACCGTCCAGTTCACCCACCGCAGGTTCAATTTTCCGGTGTAAATCCTCGCTACATTCTTTTGCCCGGAGAAACATGATGGCATTGACCATGCTTTTGCTGGCAGGCAGACATCCTAACACTGCCACGACGGACAGTAGATTTGCATTGGTTCCGGTGGATATCCGTCCCATGATATAAATCGCCAGGGAAATGCCGAAGTAGGCGATGGAGCGGATCATGGTGAATTTCTTCTGGTACACCATATAACCATATTGGCCTTTTGTAACACGTTGTGTCTTTCTCATTTATGTTTTGCCTTTCTGTTATTGCTTACTTTTGTCGTTTTCCCGGAATCGGTTTTTCGGTATTCCTGCCGTTTTTTATCCGGTTTCCCACCCAGTTTCCGGGGTGGAATCAGACAGTTCTCTCCAAAGCCGATTAGGTCTGCCCGTCCCGCCCTTAGCAGAGCCTCTTTTACCAGCTCATAGTTCTGAGGATCCCGATATTGAATCAAAGCCCGCTGCATGGCCTTCTCGTGGGGATTGCGACATACAAAAACCTTCTCGCCGGTCCGGGGATCAATCCCAGTGTAATACATCACCGTGGATACTGTGGAAGGCGTAGGATAAAAATCCTGCACCTGCTCCGGCATATAACCTAAATCCCGGAGATATTCCGCCAGTTCAATGGCCTCCTTTAGGGTGGAACCCGGATGGGAGCTCATCAGATAGGGAACCGCATACTGCTTTAAATGCATCTGCTGATTCAGCCGGTCATATTTTACTAAAAACTTCCGATATACCTGATTTTCCGGCTTACCCATAAGCTTTAACACTCTGTCGGAGATATGTTCCGGTGCCACTCTCAGCTGACCACTCACATGATATTTGATCAGTTCCTTAAAAAAGGTATCATCCGGATCTGCCAGAAGATAATCAAAACGGATGCCGGAACGGACAAACACCTTCTTCACCCCGGGAAGTGCCCGAAGACTACGCAGAAGCTTCAGATAATCCTGATGGTCAACGGTAAGGTTGGCACAAGGCTTTGGGAAAAGACACTGTTTGTTTTTGCACACTCCCACCCGAAGCTGTTTTTCGCAGGAGGGATGCCGGAAATTGGCAGTGGGGCCTCCTACATCATGCAGGTATCCCTTAAATGCCGGATCCTGGGTCATCAATTTTGCTTCCTTAATGATGGATTCATGACTGCGCACCTGTACCGTACGGCCCTGATGAAAGGTCAGGGCGCAAAAGCTGCACCCACCAAAACACCCACGATTGCTGGTGAGGGAAAAACGGATTTCCTCGATGGCAGGGACCCCGCCCGCCGCCTCATAACTGGGATGATAGGTTCGCATATAGGGCAAATCATAGATATCATCCATCTCCTGCATCGTCAAAGGTTCCGATGGAGGATTCTGTACTACATAAATACCATGAGCATATCCCTCCACCAGATTCTTCCCTGTGAAAGGGTCTGTATTTTCATATTGGATTCGGAAACTTTCCGCGTATTTTGTCTTATCCTGCTCCATCTCCTCATAGGTGGGTAAGAGTATCGGCTCATAGAGACTGGACAGATCCCTGGTTTTATAGACCGTTCCAGGAATATAGGTCAGATCCTTTACTTCAATGCCGGCATTTAATCCATCTGCAATTTCCACAATGGATTTCTCTCCCATCCCATAGGAAATCAAATCTGCCTGGGCATCCAAAAGTATGGAATGTTTGAAATGATCCGACCAGTAATCATAGTGGGCAAGGCGACGCAAAGATGCCTCAATGCCACCGATAATCACCGGCTTGGTTTTGTAAGTCTTACGGATCAGATTCCCGTATACGATGGTTGCATGATCGGGGCGCTTTCCTATCACACCACCGGGAGTATAAGCATCACTGTGCCGTCTCTTCTTTGCCACCGTGTAATGATTTACCATAGGATCCATATTCCCGCCATTGACAATAAAAGCAAGTCTTGGTTCTCCCAAAATCGAAATACTGGTATCCTCTTTCCAATCCGGCTGGGAAATAATTCCTACGGTATAACCGTGCGCCTGAAGCACACGACTGATAATGGCATGTCCAAAAGATGGATGATCCACATAGGCATCCGCAATGACATAGACAAAATCCAGCTGTTCAATGCCCTGGCGTTTCATATCTTCTTTGGAAATCGGTAAAAAATCATTGGAGATCATGTAATTCCTCCATCGTCAGAGGCCGAATGCCTCCTTTTTTCAAGCTTTCATCCAGGCAAAGAGTTCCCATTTGCAGTCGTTTCAGATAGACGACCTCGTTATCCACTGCCTGCATCATCCGTTTTATCTGATGAAACTTGCCTTCATAAATAGTCAGTAAAATGACTGAATCAGTCAACACCGTCACTTCAGCCGGCAAGGTGGGGGATTCTTCTCCGATATCCACTCCTGCTTTTAACTGTGCCACTGTTTCCCTTAAAATCGGCTTTGCACAATGTACTTCATAGGTTTTGGCTACATGATGTCTGGGGGAAAGCAAATGATGGGATAATGCCCCGTCATTGGTAAGTAAAAGAAGTCCCTCCGTATCCTTATCCAGACGGCCTACAGGGGAAATTCCAGGACGAAGGGGGATATCCTGTGCAGTCAGTTCCTCCCTCAGCAGATCCAGAACTGTGCGCTCTCTGGCATCAGAAGTGGCTGTGATCACTCCCGCCGGTTTGTTCATCATGTAATAGACATGGCGTACATAGGAATATTCCTGTCCCTGAAAGGTAAGTACTGCCGTCTGTTCATCCAGCTTCTGCTCCGGCTTCCCGGCTACTTCACCATCCACTATAACCATTCCCTTGCGAATCCAGTTTTTCACTTCGCTTCTGGATCCGATTCCCAAATCACACATATATTTATCTAAACGAATCATTCATGAAAATCCTTCTAAATATTTTAAAACTCCATATATTCCTAATAAGAAGCTTGATAGGAGATTTTATTTTGAAACGAATTCTGGCAGCCTCTTCCCTGCTTCTCTGTATGACAATGCTGCTTCTTTTTCCATCAGAAGCCCTGACTTACACCTTAACAGGGCTCACACTCTGGTGGGAACGAATGATTCCCGCCCTGTTTCCTTTTATGATGATGAGTCAGCTTCTGATCTGTTTTGATCTGATTCCCGTCTTTTTAATGTTGTTCCGTCCTATTCTGAAAATTCTGTACCGGCTGCCGGACGCCGGTTTGTACTCCATCCTGATAGGATTTCTCTGTGGTTTTCCCATGGGAGCAAAAACAGTTGCAGATCTTCAACATCGTGGGCAGCTTTCTCTTTCCATGGCGCAAACTCTTTTAAACTTCTGTAACCAGATTGGCCCCGTTTATTTCATCAGCTTCGCCTATCCCATCCTGCACCGGATCTGCCCGGCATTTCCGCTCCCTGCAGCACTGATGGGAATGTATGGAATTCCTCTTTGCTTTGGCATAAAAGAAGTATTCCTTCTCAATCAAAGCCTGTCATCTCAAACCTCCTGTGCTTTATCGGCAGCAGAAAGCACCACTGGTTTTCCAGCAGTAACCGAACCGAATTTCGATGCCATCGTAACGGGAAATCTCATTGCAATCAGCCGGCTTGCCGGATACATGATGTTTTTTCCTGCTTTTCTGGTAGCACTGGAATGTTTTCCCCAAGCGTTACAGCACACCCGGAGCTTTCTCTATCTGAAGTCTCTTTTCTATCTTCTGTTGGAAATTACAGGAGGGCTTTCTTTTCTGTCCGGCCTTCTACAGGATGGAAAGACAGCTATAACCCTTCCACCCGCCATCCTGGTAGTTTTTTGTATGGGTGCCTTGCAGTTTGGCGGACTCTCCTGTCTGTTTCAAACCAAAAGCATGATCCGGGGAACTTCCCTGTCGCTTGGTTCCTATCTGAAGGCACGGATTAAAATGACACTTTTGTGTGTGATTTTTTGCGCCGTCTCATCTTTCTGCTGGTAAGAAAAATAGAGATTAAAAATCCACAGAGCAAAACCAATAGTGCCACCAGCACACCGATCAATCCATACATAACCAGATCAACAGTATGGCTTCCCTGTTGAACCGTATATTCCACCACATCTTTCGGTGTATCCGGAGTGGCCTCCTCCACTGCCGCTTCCTTGCTTTCTTCCATGCGAATCTCCTCCTCCGGATCCACCGGCGTAGGTGTGATGGTAAAAGTATTCAGCCGCAAAGGTTCACTTTCTGTTTTCAGATCATAGAGATCGTAGGCTCTGGCCACCAGCGTAGGTGTGGATCCCATCCTGACCTGTAGGGTAAAAGTCCTTTTCGTGCCGTCAAAGGCCTGTAAATCCTGCCAGGTGGCACCTCCATCCAGACTGAAATCCACATAATGGATCACGGTGTCGGCATCAGCAGCTTCCACGGAAACTTTCACCTCTCCGGTTTTGTAGTCCACGCTGTCAAGGGTCATGGTGCAGTACTCCGGCGGAACGGTGTCAGGACGAACCACATCCGCAGGTACGGCTACCTGGATATTCTCATAATCGGAGTAATCCAACCCTAATGTCTCGGATTTCAACCGGAAATACTTCGCTACAGCGGTGGCATCCGCCACTCCAAAGCGTTGCAGCTTTTCCTCAGAATTCCAGAAAGCGGTATCGTTGGCCTGATCCAGATGGCAATGCTCAATAATTACTGCAGGAATATTCAGTGCAGTACAGTTCCTGAGGATTCCGTAATAGTCAGTCCCCTTATCGTTAAGCCGGGTCTTGATTCCTCTGGAATACAGCCCCATTTTGTCAAATTCCTTCATCTGCACATCTGCAAAAGTGTAACCTTTCCGGAACATCTCACCAAAGGCGGAAACCCAAACCTCTGCACCAAAAAGAGTATGCTCCTCTGACATATTGTAGTGAATACAGAACAGGAAATCTGCATCCTTTTCTGCCGCAAAATCTGCCCGTTCCTGCAGCGAAAGCTCTCTGTCATCCTCTCTGGTCATATAGACCGTAATTCCGTCAAACAACTCCAGATAATCCTTCATAGCCTGCGCTGTCACCATAGTCAGATCCTTCTCGTCATGGCCTGCCCACTGACCGCCAAGATTTTCTCCCCCGTGTCCGGGATCAATCACAACTACCACATCTTCCGCATGTACATCCAGTTTATTTGAAGCAAACATCATTCCTACTACAACCATGCTCAGAAACAGGTGTTTTATTATTTTCTGCATACTGCCTCCAAATACATAAAAATTAAGGTGCAGAATAAAACCTGCACCTTTTGTCTTACATTAAATCCAGCTTATCACTCTTTTTGTCATCACTGAGTACCACATTTTCAAGATCATCGTCTTCCACCGGATGCAGTTCGTTTCGATTGGACTTAATGATCTCGTTATACTTACCGAGGGAAGAAAGCAGTCCCTGATAATGACCGGATGCTGTCTCCATGGACTGGGTAATGATTCCCTCCAGATTAGCCAGCATATCGTCCATATACTGCATTGCCGCACTGCGCACATTGTTGGCCTCGATTGTGGCATTGTCCAGAATTTCCTGAGCCTGTTTGGATGCCAGAGTAACGACCTCGTTGGCCTGGGCATAGGCCTGCTGCATGATCTCATGTTCATTGATCAGTTCGTTGGTATGAACGGTTGCCTCATTGATCAACGCTTCCGCTTTCTGCTTGGCATCGTTTAAAATGGCTTCTTTATTGCTGATAATCTTCTGATACCGTTTGATCTCATCCGGAGTTTTCATCCGTAGTTCCCGCAACAGTTCATCGATCTCTTCTTTATTGACAACAATATTGGTCTTGGAAAGAGGCTGATATTTACAGGTGTCAATATATTCCTCAATTTCATCAATCAGTTGTTCAATTTTACTGCTCATGTTCTATCTTAATCTCCCTAAATTAATTTCCTGAAGCACTTTCTTACGCAGCAAAACAGCAAGTATTTTACTGCTAAGTGGACTGTTAACACTTTCCCCTATGATGCCCATATTTCTCATAGACAAGAGCCGCCACGAAATCAGGTACGCACATACTGATGTCCCCACCAAAGCTTGCAATTTCTTTCACACTGGAGGAACTAAGGTAGGCATACTCCAGGCTGGTGGTTAAAAAAATCGTATCCAGCCCGCCGCGGGATAACAGCTTATTGGTCTGTGCAATCTGTAACTCGTACTCAAAATCCGTAATTGCACGCAGCCCCCGCACCGATACATGTACATCCTTTTCCCTTGCGTAATCAATCAAAAGACCGCTGAATGAATCAATCTTTACATTCGGCAGATCCTTCGTTGCCATTTGTAATATCTTAACACGTTCATCCACAGAAAACAATGGCGTCTTTGTGGTATTATTCAACACACTGACCGTTAATTCGTCAAACATCTGCGAGGCACGGTGAATCACATCAAGATGCCCAAAGGTTACCGGATCAAAACTTCCCGGATAAATCGCTCTCTTCATATTTTTACGCTTTCTTCCTGATAAACAGGTGCTTATTGGTTTTATAGATCTTTTCCTTTAAGAGATCATACCCCATCTCGTCCAGATATGCAAAGTCAGTCTCTTTGGAAGCTTCCACGATGATGAGCGTATCCGGTGTCACATATTTCATGGATTTTAAAATCTGCAATGCCTGTTTCTCCAGTTCCTGGCGATAAGGAGGATCCATGAAGATCACATCAATTTCTTTCTCAAAAATATTATTCAGGGAAAGAAGCGCATCCTGGCTCAGAATCACTGCCAGGTCCTCAAATTTTGTAAATTTCAGATTATCCCTGATGCAGCTTAAAGCCTCTTTATCGTTTTCCAGAAAATAACATTTTCTGGCTCCCCGGCTCAACGCCTCGATGCCGATTCCACCGCTTCCGCTGAACATATCAATAAATGCCGCTCCCGGCACTTCATTCTGTATTACGTTAAACAAAGTCTCTTTGATCCGATCCGTGGTGGGACGGGTATCCATCCCTGTGGGGGTCTTCAAAGGAAGACTTCTGGCTGTTCCTGCGATTACACGCATAGCGTACCTCCTGTTTTCCGACGGGCTATCGTTCCTCTTTGCCCTGTTCTCATTGTCATTAAACTTTCTGTTTCGATCTACAAACGGATTTTCACACCCTTGGAATCACGTTTGCCGAGTTTTACCCTGGTGATTTCCATTTCTTTATCTTGATAGGGAATCAGAGTCTCCACTGTAGGCTCACTATAGTAGACAGCCTCCAGATAATCTTCTTCCCCAAGCTTCATGGCTCTGACACCTACAGCACCTTTTTTCTGTTCCGGTATCTCATCCAGTGCAAATCGCAGGAAAAATCCATCGTGAGACTGTAAGACCACTTGTTTTTGTTCCTTTAAGACGGCAACACTTAGCAGAGTATCTCCTTCCATCAGTTTGGTGGATGCCACTGTACGCTTTGCTACATCAAACTCTCCGCCGGAAACGATTTTGGTCTTTGCCTGCTTTGTCATAAAAATCAACCGGTATAAATTCAATTCCGTCTGACTGGTAACCAGCAGGATCTGCTCCCTGTCAGAGTGGTAATTACTCACGTTATCGATGGGAATTCCCTTATCCCGGAATTTACCGAAAGGAATATCCATTGCTTTAACGGTATATAACTGCCCGCTATCTGTAAAGAGACAAATTTTACCGGTATTTTTACATTTTACCACATATTTGTTTTCCGAGTCTGCCGCTTCCTTATTGCGCTCATAGGTGGTCATGTCCACCGTCTTTGCATAGCCGAAACGATCCATGAGGAACATGATTTCCATCTCCTCCACCTGTTTCTCCACAAAGACAGCCTCCTCCACATCGTCAATGACCGTGCGGCGTTTTCTGCCATATTCCTTCTTGATGGCATCCAGTTCGTTGATAATAACCTGCGCCATGGAATCCCGGCGTTCCAGAATATCTTCGTATCGGAAGATATTCGCCATGGTATCCTCATGCTCCCTGATCAGGGCATCCAGTTCCAGTCCAATCAATTTATATAAACGCATTTCCAGAATCGCATTCGCCTGGGCTTCGGTAAACTGCAGCTGGGTTGCCATAATCCTGGATTCTCTGGTTTTAAACTTAATCCCATCGATCTTACCTTCCACCAGACAGGTCTTTGCCATATTCCGGTCACGGGAGCCACGGAGAATCTCAATGATCAGATCAATGACATTACATGCCTTGATTAAGCCCTCCTGAATCTCTTTCTTTTCCTGCTCCTTTTTCAGAAGGTTGGTATATTTTCTGGTGTTAACCTCAAACTGGAAGTCCACGCAGGCTTTCAGAATCTGCTTCAGTCCCATGGTTTCGGGACGTCCTCCTGCGATGGCAAGCATGTTGACGCCGAAAGTATCCTCCAGGCGGGTTTTTTTGTAGAGCAGATTGATAAAATTGTCCACATCTGCATCTTTGCGCAGTTCAATGACGATACGGATTCCCTCTTTGGAGGACTGGTTGGTGATGTCCACAATATCCTGCGTCTTTTTGGACTCCGCAAGGGCTGCCACATCCTGCAGAAATTTAGAGATATTGGCTCCGATCATAGGATAGGGAATCTCCGTGATTACCACATTGGTCTTTCCTCCCTTTGCCTTCTCCACCTCCACCTTGCCCCGGATCTTAATCTTACCTACTCCGGTCTCATAAATGTCCAGAAGCTCTTTCTGGTTGGTGACAATCCCTCCGGTGGGGAAGTCCGGTCCCTTGATGTATTTCATCAACTCTCTGGTGGAGATTTCATTGTCCTTCATATACGCCTTGGCAGCATCAATCACCTCTGCCAGATTATGGGGAGGTGTGGATGTGGTCATACCTACTGCAATACCCTCCGACCCATTCACGAGAAAGTTGGGAATCTTTACCGGAAGAACGGCGGGCTCTTTCTCTGTCTCATCAAAATTGGGGACAAAATCCACCACATCTTTGTCCAGATCTGCCAGGAAATTCTCCTGGGTAATCTTCTGGAGTCTCGCCTCCGTATAACGCATGGCAGCGGCGCCATCCCCTTCGATATTGCCGAAGTTACCGTGACCGTCCACCAGGGGCAGACCTTTCTTAAAATCCTGGCTCATCACCACCAGGGCATCATAGATGGAACTGTCACCGTGGGGGTGGTATTTACCCATGGTATCACCCACGATACGGGCACTCTTTCGATAAGGTCTGTCATAGCGGATGCCCAGTTCATGCATATCATACAGTGTACGGCGCTGTACCGGTTTTAAACCGTCCCGCACATCCGGCAATGCTCTGGCAATGATGACACTCATGGCATAATCGATATAAGATTTCTGCATCAATTCCGAATACTCGGTTCTAATGATCCGTTCTTCCATTTTGTTTAATCCTTACATTTTTTATTAAATATCCAGTAATGCTTCTTCTGCATGCTCATAGATAAAGGCCTTGCGGGGAGGAACCTCATTTCCCATAAGAAGTTCTGTCATCTCTGATGCCATGCGGGCATCTTCAATCTCCACCCGCTTCAGAATACGGCGCTCCGGATCCAGCGTGGTTTCCCACAGCTGGTCTGCATCCATCTCACCCAGACCTTTGTATCGCTGGAGAGTGAAAGATCCCTTATGGGTTTTCCGATACTTCTCCAACGCCTTGTCGTCATAGAGATATTCCTCTTTTCCCTTGGCGGGCATGGCTTTATATAAAGGCGGCATGGCAAGATACACATGTCCCTCGAAAATCAATTCCGGCATAAAACGATAAAACAAGGTCAATAACAAGGTAGAAATATGGGCACCATCCACATCCGCATCTGCCATGATAATGATTTTGTCATAGCGCAGCTTACTGATGTCAAAGTCGTTGCCGTAGCCCTCGGAAAAACCGCATCCAAAGGCATTGATCATGGTTTTGATCTCTGCATTGGCCAGCACCTTATCAATGGTTGCTTTCTCCACGTTTAAAATCTTACCACGAATGGGAAGAATCGCCTGATACTGACGGTTTCTCGCCGTCTTGGCAGAGCCACCCGCAGAATCTCCCTCCACGATGAAAATTTCACACCTGGAGGCATCCCTGGATTCACAGTTGGCAAGTTTTCCGTTGCTGTCAAAGGAATACTTCTGCCTGGTGAGCATGTTGGTCTTGGCTTTTTCTTCTGTTTTACGGATTTTTGCAGCCTTTTCAGCACAGCCGATAATGCTTTTTAAGACTTCCAGATTCCGGTCAAAGAAACGGACAATCTCATCCCCGGTCACTTTGCTTACTGCCTTGGCAGCATCCTGGTTATCCAGCTTTGTTTTGGTCTGACCCTCAAAACGTGGATCGGGATGCTTGATACTCACCACTGCTGTCATGCCGTTCCGCACGTCCGCTCCGGTAAAGTTGGGATCCTTTTCCTTGAGGATATTCAACTCTCTGGCATAGGTGTTAATCACATTGGTGAACATGGTTTTAAAGCCGGTGAGGTGGGTTCCACCCTCGGCATTATATATATTATTGCAAAAGCCCAATACGTTCTCATGGAACTCATTCACATACTGCAAGGCCACTTCCACTTCAATACCTTCGCTTTCGCCTTTATAATAAATCACATCACACACCGGCTCGCTGGATTTATTCATGTCCTTAATGAAACCGATGATACCCTCCGGCTCATGGAACGTGACTTCCTCAAAAAGAGGTCCGCGCAGATCTGAGAACAGAATGGTCAGGTTGGGATTGAGATAGGCAGTCTCATGGAGACGGCTCTTGATTTCATCCTCCTTGAATCGAGTCTTATCAAAAATAGTGTCATCCGGCAGGAAATTGATGATGGTACCGGTCTCCCTGGTCTTGCCTACAACGGGAAGAAGCCCGTTTTCCAATTCCTTGGTGGGAATTCCTCTCTCATAACAATCCTCATAAATGCAGCCACCCTTTTTCACCCGTACCGTAAGCCGGCTGGACAGCGCATTCACCACGGAAGAACCTACGCCATGTAAACCGCCGCTGGTCTTATAAGCATTATTATCAAATTTACCACCGGCGTGGAGAGTCGTAAAAACCACACGCTCTGCGCTGACACCCTTCTCGTGCATTTCCACGGGAATACCGCGGCCATTATCTTCCACGGTAGCAGAACCGTCTGCCTCCAGAGTCACCTTAATTGTATCGCAGTAACCCGCCAGATGCTCGTCCACGGAGTTATCAACAATCTCATAAATCAAATGGTTCAACCCCTTGGTGGAGACAGAACCTATGTACATCCCAGGACGAACCCGGACTGCTTCCAGTCCTTCCAGGACGGTAATGCTGGAGGCATTATAGTTATTGTCGTTACTGGACATAAAATCTCTTGCCTTTCGTTAAGTTTTAAACAGAATATATGTTCTATTTTAGCATAATCTGGTTAAAATGCAAAGGAAAATAACTACTGTTTCTTCTGATGTTTCAATGTGACAAGGATCACAATGATTAAAAACATCGCGATTGTTGCTAAAACACCGAGAATCACCAGTGGAAGTACACGCATAGTTTCCTGTTCCTCAAAATCAGAAGGCTTTGTCTCCTCCTTCTGATCCTTGTCCACTTCAGCATCTTTTCCCAGCAATCCTTTTTCAAGTTTCTGACTGATCTGTTCAACCACGCCCTCTTCAAAGATATCATCCAGACCACATTCCTTTAAGAACGCACGGAATTTCACATCACTGGTCTGGGAAACCGCTTTCATATAGGTATCCAATGCCTTATCGGGATTTTCCAGATAAATGGAATAAATGTCCAATGCCGCCAGGGCAGAGGTTGCATAGCTGATATAATACATAGGTACTTCAAAGGTATGGCTGACTTCTACCCAGCTATAGCATCTCTTTGCCTCCTCATCAGAATCGTAATTATCCTCCAGGTCATACTCACAGGCAAGCTGGTAAAACAGGGCATTCATATCATCCAGTGTCATGTCGGGATTCTTATATACTGCCACCTGAAACTCATCAAAGAGACAACCGGATGTTACAGACCCCAGCATATTTAACAGTACCACCAGTTTATAAGCATCCAGGGAATCTCCAAACACCGGCTTCATCTGATCCATAGCAAGCAGTTCCAGTCCCTGGGAATGAATCTCTGCTGTATCCATATTGGAATTGCCCGTCATGGCATGCTCCGGATAAAGCAGTTCATGATTATAATGCCCGAACTCGTGGGTCAATACATCGTAATCATAATAGGTTTCCGATGGTTTATAGAAAATATAGGGAACCCCGTAGGAATAAAGATTGGTGGTAAAACCCACATCTGTTTTCTTCTCATCCGGATCAAAATCCACCAGATGATGTTCCTGCATAAAAGCAAAGTTCTGTCCCAGCTCCTCAGAGACACCGGAAATACAGTCTCCTACCACTGCAACCAGATCATCTCCATAGGCAGGCTCAAATTCATAAAATAGATTATAAATCTGTCCGTACATTTCCTTTGTGTACATTGCACTTAAAAGATCATCCAATAAAGGGACAATATATTTTTTGACCTGCTCATAGACTACCTTAATGTCCTCTGTGGTGTAATCGCGGATATATCCCTCCCGGTAACGCCAGTCGGCGAAGTTATTCTCCCCTTCCTCTGCAGCATCTTCCTTATGCAGAGCTACCATTTCCAGGTAAATCCCACCAGCCTTTGCATTGCGCTCCTTCGCCAGTTCCAGCTGTATTGCTTTATATTCTTCGTAATCAATTTCCTCATTCTCATAGGATTCATAGGAGGACTCATCCGTCCATTCCTGTCCGTCAATCGTAACGGTTTCCTCCTCCAGCATAAGCTGGTTATAAGCACTTTCCAATTCTGTCAGGCGGTTATTGATCTCCTTCTGGCGATCCGTCATAGCGTTATAGTCCCGGTAATATTCTGCATTAATGGAATCCATGCTCTCCTTACCGATATAGGCGTAGTCGGAATTCATCAGTTCATAAAGGGATATGGCAGCCAGATCCGCATATTCCGTACAGAGAGCATCCATTTTCTGGTACATGTCCACCACGTTCTGGTCATTTACATCCGCATAATAAAAAATATGATCAATCGCCTGAACCGTATACATTTCATCGGTCTGAATCATCAAATTTCCATAGGCAGACCGAACTGCCTCTTCGTTATCCGGTAACGTAATGGCCTCATGGAGATCATCCATGGCATCCTGCAGCAGGGTCGCATCATAGAGCGAAGGAGCAAGCTGATCCCCATCGATATTTTCGTCCACTGTGATTGCAGGATAAGCTGTTCCGGAATAGGCCTGTACCTGCAGCAATCCAACACTGCTCTGGCTCAACACCAGTATCGCTGTCAAGAAAGACAAGCCTGTTTTTTTCAATTTCTTCACCTTTAACATTGATTCCATTCTCCCTGAATTTTATTTTACAACCATTTCAAACAAAAGAAAAAGGTCACCGCACACCGTTGCACGCGGATTGCGAATGACCTTTGATTCCTTTCGTTTTCTTACTTCATAACGATATTTACCAGACGGCCCGGTACATAGATTTCTTTTACAATATTGCCGGTAAGCTTATCTGCAATGACTTCCTTTGCTGCAGCAATGACACTGTCCTTCTCCGCATCCTTGTCGATGCTAAGAGTTGCACGTACTTTTCCGTTGATCTGAACAGCGATCTCTATGGTAGCTTCCACTGTCTTTGCCTCCTCGTACTCCGGCCAGGAGGTCTCATAAAGTCTTCCCTCAAAGCCACAGATGCTCCACAGTTCCTCTGTGATATGGGGGGCAACAGGATTTAACAGGGTAAGCAGAGTCTTGAATTCCCCACGGGTTACCGCATTTTTCTTGTTGAACTCGTTGATCAGACTCATCATGGCAGCAATTGCCGTATTATATTTCAATGTCTCGAAATCAATGCTGACTTTTTTGATGGTCTGATGCATCTTCGTCTCCATATCTGCGGAGTAACCATCGCCGTCCACCAGAATATCCTGTAATTTCCATACACGTTCCAGGAATCTGCGGCAGCCCTTTACACCATCCTCAGACCAGGTAGCACTCAGATCGAAAGCACCGATAAACATCTCGTAGGTACGCAGGGTATCTGCACCGTACTCATTGATAATATCATCCGGATTGATTACATTGCCCAGAGATTTGGACATCTTTACAGAAGGATGCTCCGCCATCTCACCGTATTTCTCAACCAATGCTTTACGGGCAGCCTTCTCATCCCCGTACTCTGCCAACAGCTTCTGCTGATCCTCTGCAGACATGCAGCTGAAGCAATGGGGGTTCTGTCCCAGAATCATACCGTGAGAGGTACGTTTCTGATAAGGTTCCGGACAGGGAACGATTCCCTGATCATACAGGAATTTGTGCCAGAAACGGGAATACAGCAGATGCAGGGTAGTATGTTCCATACCGCCGTTGTACCAGTCTACCGGCATCCAGTAATTTAACGCTTCTTTGCTTGCAAGGGCCTCACTGTTGTGAGGATCGGTATATCTTAAGAAATACCAGGAAGAACCGGCCCACTGAGGCATGGTATCAGTCTCACGCTTTGCCGGACCACCACAGCAAGGACAGGTGGTATTGACCCAATCAGTCATTGCTGCCAAAGGAGATTCTCCGGTATCGGTGGGCATGTAGCTTTCCACATCGGGAAGCATCAGAGGCAGTTCGCTCTCATCCAGAGGCACATAGCCGCATTTTTCACATTTTACAATGGGAATAGGCTCACCCCAGTACCGCTGTCTGGAGAATACCCAGTCACGCAGCTTATAGTTTACTTTTGCATTACCGATTCCCTTTTCCTCCAGGAATGCAATCATCTTTTCCTTGGCATCTTTTACTTCCAGGCCGTTTAAGAACTCGGAATTTACCATCACGCCAGTCGCCACATCGGTAAAAGCCGCTTCGTTGACATCCACTTCCTCACCATTTTTGGCAACAACCTGAATGATAGGCAGACTGAATTTCTTTGCAAACTCCCAGTCACGGTCATCGTGGGCAGGTACTGCCATGATGGCACCGGTACCATAGCTCATCAGTACATAATCGGATACCCAGATAGGAATCTCTTTCTTATTTACGGGATTGACTGCCTTTAAGCCGTCAATCTCCACACCGGTCTTTTCCTTTGCCAGCTCAGAGCGCTCGAAATCGGACTTCTTGGCAGCCTGAGCCCGGTAATCCTCAATGGCAGACCAGTTTGTGATTTCGTCTTTATATTTGTCCAGGATGGGATGCTCCGGAGATACTACCATGTAGGTGGCACCAAACAGGGTATCACAGCGGGTGGTATAAATACGAAGCTTATCTTCCTTTCCCTTGATGGAGAAATCCACTTCGGCACCGGTGCTGCGACCGATCCAGTTAATCTGGGAAGTCTTTACACGCTCGATATAATCCACATCGTTTAAGCCATCGATCAGCTTATCCGCATAGGCAGTGATCTTTAACATCCACTGGCTCTGTGCCTTACGGATAACCGGGGAACCACAACGCTCACAGACACCGTTTACCACTTCCTCGTTGGCGAGACCAACCTTACAGGAAGTACACCAGTTAATCGGCATCTCGGTCTTGTAGGCCAGACCCGCTTTGAACAGTTTCAGGAAAATCCACTGGGTCCATTTATAATACTCAGGATCCGTGGTATTGATTTCACGGCTCCAGTCGAAGGAATAACCGATGGAATGCAGCTGGCTCTTAAAACGTGCCACATTGTTTTTGGTTACAATTTTCGGATGAATTTTATTTTTGATGGCAAAGTTCTCAGTAGGTAGTCCGAATGCATCCCATCCCATGGGAAACAGTACATTATAGCCCTGCATACGACGCTTTCTGGATACGATATCCATTGCGGTATAAGGTCTGGGATGTCCCACATGCAGTCCTGCTCCGGAAGGATAAGGAAATTCTACCATCGCATAGTATTTGGGCTTGCTGTAATCGGTGCTGACCTCGAAGGCCTTCTCCTCGTCCCAGATACCCTGCCATTTTTTCTCCACAAGTTTGTGATTATAAACTTCTGCCATTTTCTTTTACTCCTCTTGATAATGTAAATCTATGAACATAAAAAACGCTTCGTCCTTTTTCATTCCGAAGACGAAGCGCTTCATAGGCTTGGATTGTGGTAATGAAAAGTCTCACCACAGTATTTTACTATATTTTCCGGAAAAATCAATATAAAACCGCAAACTCAGAAAGTGCTTAGGCTATAAATACCTGTGTTTTCCCTGTTTGCAGAGGCATATTCCCTTTTCAGCAATTTCTCCGCATCCAGTCCGTAAACCTCAGCGATCGCCTGTAACGCCAAAACCGGAGAAAATAACTCGTTATAGAGCCGGCAGAAAATCTGCCATTCATTCCGGACCATACTTTGTGTCATTCTCTCTTCTCCTGTTTTCCGCAAAAAATTCAAAAGAAAAGTAATCTGTTCCTCTTTCGTCGCATTGGACTGTTGCTGTCCATGCTGAACCGCCCGTTTCAGTAAAATGGCGTCACCTCCCAGCGACCTTCCGTCCTCCAGATTCCAGCAGTCCCGCAGGCGGTTCATCTGCTCTTCAAACTGCGCAAACCCGTAAGTAAGAATATACTGTTCCATGTACACTTTGTCGTCCATCGCAAATTCGTTTCCCCTTCTCCTCATTTGATAGAAAATTTTTCAAAATGTCAATGCAGTATGCTGTCGTTCCTTCTGTGATCTGATTACTTGCATATATATTCATTATACACTTGCCCAACTTTGGATACAATGTATAAGTATGGGAATTTTCAATTATATTTCCTGAATGACCGAAAACCGGTAAACCTTTTCTCAATATTTCTTTATTTTGTTCCAACAGGCTCAAGCGCCGGAAAATATTCTGAAGCGTCAAGCAGAAGTAACGTTTTTTAAATCAAGTTTCTCTATACACTGGTCTATCTGCGGATATAAAGTATAACTTCCGCACCCATAATTTTTCATTACCTCCTCAATTCGTTTTTTGTCTTTCTCACTGAAATAAGAAATGTGCCACTTTGCACCAGCGCTGGAAGTTGCCGGCTTTTCTTCAAAAAGATTTATATAGGGTAAAAGATTTGCCACATGAAATTTCTTTTTTAACATTCGCAAATACTCTTTCTCCATCTTCTCATTGCGTTCCTGCTGTTCACTCCAAAAACGACGGCGAACCGCAGCTGCCTCCAGGCGTATCTGGCTATCTCTTTTCATATGATGGTAGGGGTCTTCTACATAAGGTTTAATAATTTCATCCAATAGTTCATATTCCGGAAAACTAATGGGTTCCCTACGCATCACTCTTTCCCGATGACTAATGGCATACTGCATATTCAGATTCATAAGTCCCCAGTAATCCTGTGCATCTAAAAATCGGATTTCCTCTTCCGTCAAATCCTTTTCCGGGTTCGCTGAAATCCCCTGTGTGTCATAAACCAGATTTTTGATATAGCTTAAATCTGCATCTCCGAAGCCCAGACCAAGAACATATATGTTTTCTATTTCTGATATTTTCGCACCATGCAAGGCACAAAAAATTCGAAGTTTTGTATAATTATCTTCCACATGTTTGTCTGCATTATATAAAAAATCCTCAATGTAATACAGCCCTCGCAGCCTGGGAGTTCCCTTTATCTGACGCAATGGCTCATAGGGATATTCCGGATGGGTAGCATGTCCAACCAGAATGGATTCTTTATCCTGTGCTGAACCATGAATATGAAACTCATTAACCGGATTCACTCCAAATCTTTTGCATAATGTGTCTGTATAATTGAAATTGACAAAAAGAACATTATCCCCAAATTGAAACGGAGTATTCCTCTCTTCAATTTCAATCGTCATCACCCAGTCTCGAAAAATTTCTTTCAAAACCCTTTGCGCATTGTCAGCACATTGCTTAATATCTTTTACCCCATCCCGTCCAAAAAAGTAATTAATTTGCTGGTCATCCACTTTGTCCATCGAACTTTCCAGATTTCCCCAAAACTCAGTAGACAATTTAGACGGTTGAAAGGGATTTCCATAAAAAAGTTCCACATCAGAATAGGTGATCGGTGTTCCCTTTTCATCTGTAATTAGCTTACCCTCTTTATCATATCCAGTATGGCTTTTCAGATGAAAACATCTCAATACCTCTTCTAAATGTTCTTCATAATATTTCTCAAATGACCGAAAACTGGTATTCAGTCCCTGCCAAATGTCAAATCCATTTCCAATCAGAACCAGTGTATCTACTTTCACACGTTTATCCGGTTCTACATATTTTGCCGCAAAGAGTTCTTTATCGAATAGCATGATATCCCCCGACAATAAACCTTTTTCTCAATATTTCTCATTCCCTCACATAAAAAAGCAATTCCGAGTGCCCACGCATGACACTCGGAAAGGTTCTAAATCAAGTGGAACTCCCGGTAAAGCTGTTGACGTACTTCCGGGTCAATGGAGGCACGGGTGACATCATCAATACGCCCTTTTTCCACTAATAAATTTACCAGCCTGCCAAGTAGATTTTCTCCCTGCGAAATTCCTTCCTGTCTGCCAGCCTCTTTTCCAATGGAGATTCCTTCCGCTCTCCCCTCTCGGAGTGCTTTATTCCTGATATCCTTCGCTTCATAATTCAAGATCTGTCCACCCATGATTTCCTCAACCTCCTTCTTCACACCGGCATATTTTCCTGCCCGGAACATCGCTACTTTATCTATCATTGCCTTTAAAGACTGGCGGGTAAATTCTGTAATCTCTCCGCCTTGCTCTAGCAGACTCAGCCGTTGGAAAATGTCCTGATATGTATGACGCAGTTCTAACCTCGCATCCACATCCCGTTCCAGTAATTCCAACTGGTATCTCAAAAAGTAGCAGGGTAGCAAAAATAGTAATCTCTTGTCAAAGATTTCATCCAACCCATAGTCCTGGACTTTCACCGCCGGGATTTCATAAGACACATCCCCTCCCGGTGTGACTATCCGCATTTTAATAGAGGACGGTGTGGTAGGCTCTGTCCGTAAGTACAGTACCGCCGCATGGGGAAAGATAAAGGTACTCTCCTCTTTAGAATAATCTGCCATGGTCAAGGCTATCTGTGCGCCGTACTCAAAGAGCCTTAGCGTCAGGCTGCCATCTTCCGTACTCTGGCATTCAAAATGGTAACGAATCGTTGTCTCTCCATTGATAGAAAAATTAGAGTCTGTGATTCGTTTCTGGTCATTCCCTGTGGTAATAAAAAATTCATTGTTGTACAGTTTTACATCCGCATCTAAGGGGTAATCGGTCTGGAACGCCTCATTCACCAGTGGTATCAATAAACTGGGGCAGTCCACGCTTAACGTCCGTTGGGCATCATCGTAGGGTGTACTGGTGTTGCTCATCTTCTCCTTCTTTCCCTGCTTTCTATGGTTTCCTTCTAACAGCAGGGCAAAGCAGCTTCAGCACCCCAGTATTATTTTATCTTAAGTAAATTTCTTTTATTATCATCTCATTTTTAAATCAAATGAAACTCCTTGTAAAGCTGTTGACGAACTTCCGGGTCGGTGGAGGCACGGGTAACATCATCGGTGCGTCCCTGTTGTATCAGCAGTTGAATAAGTCTTAACGCAAGCGATTCGCCTTCTTGTCTGCCAGTCTCTTTTCCAATGGAAATTCCTTCCTGTCTGCCAGCCTCTTTTCCAATGGAGATTCCTTCCGCTCTCCCCTCTCGGAGTGCTTTATTCCTGATATCCTTCGCTTCATAATTCAAGATCTGTCCACCCATGATTTCCTCAACCTCCTTCTTCACACCGGCATATTTTCCTGCCCGGAACATCGCTACTTTATCTATCATTGCCTTTAAAGACTGGCGGGTAAATTCTGTAATCTCTCCGCCTTGCTCTAGCAGACTCAGCCGTTGGAAAATGTCCTGATATGTATGACGCAGTGACTGTCTCGCATCTACATCCCTTTCCAACAGTTCCAACTGGTATCTCAGAAAATAATAAGGTAATAAAAACAATAACCGTTTTTCAAAGATTTCATCCAACCCATAGTCTTGGACTTTCACCACCGGGATTTCATAAGACACATCCCCTCCCGGCGTAACTATCCGCATTTTAATAGAGGATGGTGTGGTAGTCTCTGTCCGTAAGTACAGTACCGTCGCATGGGGAAAAATAAAGGTGCTCTCGTCCTTAGAGTAATCTGCCATGGTCAGGGCTATCTGTGCGCCGTACTCAAAGAGCCTTAGTGTCAGACTTCCATCTTCGGTGCTCTGGCACTCAAAGTGGTAACGAATCGTTGTCTCTCCATTGATAGAAAAATTAGAGTCTGTGATTCGTTTCTGGTCATTCCCTGTAGTAATAAAAAATTCATTGTTGTACAACTTCACATCTGCATCTAGCGGATAGTCTGTCTGGAATGCCTCGTTTACCAGGGGAATCAATAAACTGGGGCAGTCCACGCTCAGCGTCCGCTGGGCATCATCGTAGG